>Ga0160430_100120_pt1 | contig 68181 bp, 69 predicted proteins | sample HID1971I_E0MG_FD_108274 | JGI IMG/M metagenome (GOLD analysis project Ga0160430, IMG submission 108274) | Enriched millipede-associated microbial communities from UW Madison campus, WI, USA - HID1971I_E0 MG | ecosystem: Host-associated > Arthropoda: Insects > Digestive system > Unclassified ...
CGGTGCGTGAGAGCGGCGCCCTTCGGCGTTCCGGTGGTGCCGGACGTGTACTGGATGATCGCGAGGTCGTCGGTGGCCGGCTTCGGGTGCGAGGCGGGAAGCGGGGCGGCGTCGATCAGTGCGTCCCAGGCGACGGTTCCGCGCACCTTCTCGGTGAGGGCGGCGCGCGATTCCCGGGCCTTCGCGATCGGAAGGCGCAGCGCGAACCGGGTGAGGAACGGCATGGCGCGCGTCACGTCCACCGAGATCAGGTTCGTCACGGCCAGGTCGGCAGGGAACTCCTGCACGGTGGAGACGACCTTGTTCCAGACGATCGCGTGCTTCGCGCCGTGATCCTCGAACTGCTTCCGCAGTTCGCGGGGCGTGTAGAGCGGGTTGTGCTCGACCACGACGGCGCCGAGGCGCAGCACCGCGTAGAACGCCACGATGTGCTGCGGACAGTTCGGCAGCACGATCGCGACCGGGTCCCCGGCGCGGACGCCGAGATCGCGGAGACCGGAGGCGGCGCGATCGATCGCGTGCTGCAGCTCGGCATAGGTGGTCTCACGGCCGAAGAACTGCAGGGCTGGGGCCTCGGGGTAGTCCCTCGCGGAGGCGGCGACGATGTCGACCAGCGAGCCCTCCACGGGAGGGAGGTCTTCCGGGACTCCGGCGGCATAGCTGGCGATCCATGGGCGAGGGGGCTGGAACGTGCTCACCCGCCCAGCATAGGACGAGCGCGCGCCAGGGCATGGGAGTTCGGAGCGCGCCAACTAGACTGGGGGAGTGTCTGAAATCACCCCTGAACTCGTGCGCCATCTCGGTGTGCTCGCACGCATCCAGCTGAACGACGACGAGGTGTCGCGGCTCACGGGCCAGCTCGACGCGATCGTCGACAACATCGCGAAGGTCTCGGAGGTCGCGACCGCCGACGTCGTCGCGACGAGCCACCCGATCCCGCTGAGCAACGTGTTCCGGCCGGACGTGGTCGGCCAGACGCTCACGCACGAGCAGGTGCTCCAGAACGCCCCTGATGCCGCCGACGGCCGTTTCCGCGTCACCGCGATCCTGGGAGAAGAGCAGTGAGCGACATCATCCGACTGAACGCGGCCGACCTCGCCGCCAAGCTCTCCGCGGGCGAGGTGTCGAGCGTCGAGGCGACGCAGGCGCACCTCGACCGCATCGCCGCCGTGGACGGCGACATCCATGCCTTCCTGCACGTGAACGAGGGCGCACTCGAGGCCGCAGCGGCGATCGATGCGCGTCGCGCCGCCGGTGAGGCCCTCGGCCCGCTCGCCGGTGTGCCGCTCGCGATCAAGGACGTGCTCGTCACGACCGACCAGCCGACGACCAGTGGCTCGCGCATCCTGGAGGGCTACCGCTCTCCCTACGACGCCACCGTCGTCGCGCGTTCGCGTGCTGCGGGACTGATCCCGCTCGGCAAGACCAACATGGATGAGTTCGCCATGGGGTCGTCCACCGAGCACTCGGCGTACGGACCCACGCACAACCCCTGGGACCTCGACCGGATCCCCGGCGGCTCGGGCGGCGGCTCGGCTGCGGCCGTCGCCGCCTTCGAGGCCCCGCTCGCTCTCGGCTCGGACACCGGCGGATCGATCCGTCAGCCCGCGCACGTCACCGGCACGGTGGGCGTGAAGCCCACGTACGGCGGCGTGAGCCGCTACGGCGCGATCGCTCTCGCCTCCAGCCTCGACCAGGTCGGTCCCGTGTCCCGGACGGTCCTCGACTCCGGCCTGCTGCACGACGCGATCGGCGGGCACGACCCGAAGGATTCGACCTCGCTGCGCGACGCCTGGCCGTCGTTCGCCGAAGCCGCTCGCGAGGGCGCACGCGGCGACGTGCTCAAGGGCCTCAAGGTCGGCGTGATCCGCGAACTCCCGGACAGCGGCTTCCAGCCCGGCGTCGCGGCGTCGTTCCGGAGCGCTCTCGCTCTCATGGAGGCGCAGGGTGCCGAGATCGTCGAGATCGGCGCCCCGCACTTCGAGTACGGTGTCGCCGCGTACTACCTGATCCTCCCCGCGGAGGCGTCGAGCAACCTCGCGAAGTTCGACTCGGTGCGCTTCGGCCTGCGGGTGACCCCCGACGGCAACCCGACGGTCGAGGACGTCATGTCCGCGACCCGCGACGCCGGTTTCGGCGATGAGGTCAAGCGCCGCATCATCCTCGGCACCTACGCGCTCTCGGCCGGATACTACGACGCCTACTACGGCAGCGCGCAGAAGGTCCGCACGCTCATCCAGCAGGACTTCGCGAACGCGTTCGCCGAGGTCGACGTGATCGCCACGCCCTCGGCGCCCACCACGGCGTTCAAGCTCGGCGAGAAGATCGACGACCCGCTGCAGATGTACCTCAACGACATCACCACCATCCCGGTGAACCTCGCCGGCGTCCCTGGTATCTCGATCCCGAGCGGTCTGGCGGACGACGACGGTCTGCCCGTCGGCATCCAGTTCATCGCTCCGGCGCGCGAGGACGCTCGTCTCTACAAGGTCGGTGCCGCGCTCGAGACGCTGCTCGTCGACTCGTGGGGTGCGCCGCTGCTCACCCGTGCCCCGCAGCTCGCAGGAGGGAACCGCTGATGGCCGCCGCCGCCAAGCTCATGGACTTCGACAAGGCGCTCGAGCTGTTCGAGCCGGTCCTCGGTTTCGAGGTGCACGTCGAGCTCAACACGAACACGAAGATGTTCTCCGATGCGCCGAACCCGGCCAACGAGGCGTTCCACGCCGCGGAGCCGAACACGCTCATCGCCCCGGTCGACCTCGGTCTGCCGGGCTCGCTGCCCGTCGTGAACGAGACGGCGATCCGCTCGTCGATCAGCCTGGGCCTCGCGCTCGGCTGCTCGATCGCGGAGTCGAGCCGCTTCGCCCGGAAGAACTACTTCTACCCGGACCTGGGCAAGAACTACCAGATCTCGCAGTACGACGAGCCGATCGCGTACGAGGGATCGGTCGAGGTCGAGCTCGAGGACGGCACGCTCATCACGATCCCGATCGAGCGCGCGCACATGGAGGAGGACGCCGGCAAGCTCACCCACATGGGCGGAGCGACCGGTCGCATCCAGGGCGCCGAGTACTCGCTCGTCGACTACAACCGCGCGGGCGTCCCACTGGTCGAGATCGTGACGAACATCATCTACGGCACCGAGCACCGCGCACCGGAGGTCGCCAAGGCCTACGTGCAGGCCATCCGCGACATCGTCCGCGGTCTCGGCATCTCCGAGGCCCGGCTGGAGCGCGGAAACCTGCGTTGCGACGCGAACGTCTCGCTGCGTCCGCGGGGCACCGACAAGCTCGGCACCCGCACCGAGACGAAGAACGTCAACTCGATGCGCTCCGTCGAGCGGGCCGTGAAGTACGAGATCCAGCGTCAGGCGCAGATCCTCGCCGACGGCGGCACCATCACGCAGGAGACGCGGCACTGGCACGAGGACACGGGCACCACCTCGCCGGGTCGTCCGAAGTCGGATGCGGATGACTACCGCTACTTCCCCGAGCCCGATCTGCTGCCGGTGGAGCCCGCCGCGGAACTGATCGAGGAGCTGCGCGCAGCCCTGCCCGAGCAGCCGGTGGCCCGCCGTCGCCGTCTCATGACGGAGTGGGGCTTCACCGACCTGGAGTTCCAGGACGTGCGCAACGGCGGACTGCTCGAAGTCGTCGAGGCGACGATCGCCGCCGGTGCGACTCCGGCGACGGCCCGCAAGTGGTGGACGGGGGAGATCTCCCGTCTCGCGAACGCGCAGGAGAAGGACGCCACCGAGCTGATCAGCCCGGAGAACGTCGCGGCTCTGCAGCAGCTCGTCGACGCGGGAACGCTCACGGACAAGCTCGCGCGCCAGGTGCTCGAAGGCGTCATCGCCGGTGAGGGCACCCCGCAGGAGGTCGTCGACGCCCGTGGCCTCGCGGTCGTGTCCGACGACGGCGCGCTGATCGCCGCCATCGACGAGGCCCTCGCCGCGCAGCCCGACGTGATGGCCAAGATCAAGGACGGCAAGGTGCAGGCCGCCGGAGCCGTGATCGGCGCCGTGATGAAGGCCATGAAGGGCCAGGCCGACGCCGCCCGCGTCCGCGAACTCATTCTCGAGCGCGCTGCCCAGTAGCGCGTGCCCCCCGGGTCTCCTGTCGGAGGCCCGGGGGAGAATGGTCGTATGGGACACGGTGACGGCAGAGGGCGGATCGTCTCGTCCGCCGACGCCGACGACACCGGGACGCGCATCCTGCACGTCGACATGGATGCGTTCTACGCGGCCGTCGAGGTGCTCGACGATCCCTCGCTCCGCGGCCTCCCGCTCATCATCGGGGCGCCGGACGGGCGTTCGGTCGTGTCCAGCGCCTCGTACGAGGCCCGCCGCTACGGCGTGCGCGCGGCGATGCCGGTCTCGCAGGCACTGCGGCTGTGCCCGTCCGCGCGCATCGTGCTCCCGCACTTCCACCGCTACCAGGAGGTGTCGCGACAGGTGATGGCGATCTTCGAGTCGTTCACGCCGCTCGTGGAGCCGCTGTCCGTCGACGAGGCCTTCCTCGACGTGCAGGGAGTGCGGCGGCTGTGGGGGAGTCCGGCGCAGATCGCCGAGCTCATCCGCGAGCGCGTCCTCCACGAGGTCGGCATCACCTGCAGCGTCGGTGTCGCGGCGACCAAGCACGTCGCGAAGATGGCTTCGACCATCGCCAAACCCGACGGCATGCTGGTCGTCCCCGCACAGGAGACCCTCGACTTCCTGACGCCGCGTCCGGTGCGAGCGATGTGGGGCGTCGGCCCCAAAGCTGCGGAAGCGCTCGAGGCGCGAGGCATCCGCACCGTGGGCGACATCCGGGAATCCTCGCGCGAGATGCTCGAGCGCGCGGTCGGCCCCGCCCTCAGCGCGCGCCTGACCCTGCTCGCCCGCGGAGAGGATGCACGCGCCGTGGACACCGAGCGCGTGGAGAAGAGCATCGGGCACGAGGAGACCTTCGACGAGGACATCCTCGATCGCGGCTTCCTCCGCGCCGAGCTCCTGCGCCTGGCCGACCGCGTCGCGGCACGGCTCCGACGCGCGGAGTGGGAGACGGCGACCGTGGCGATCAAGATCCGCTTCGACGACTTCCGCACGCTCAACCGCTCGATGACGCTGAGCGAGCCCACCGCGGTCGGCCAGCGCATCGGGGAGGCCGCGCAGACGCTTTTCGAGCAGATCGATCGGCGCGACCCCGTGCGACTCGTCGGCGTCCGCGCGGAGAACCTGCGCCCGGCGGGCGGCGGCGGTCTGGGTCTCTGGGACGACGACGAGGACTGGCGCAAGGTCGAGGGTGCCGTCGACGAGGCCGTCGCCCGCTTCGGCACGGCGACGATCAGCCGTGCACGACACATCGGCCGAGGAGACGGTCGCGGTGCCGCGCAGCATCCCAAGGCGCACGGCCTGGATTGATCCCACGCGCCGGGTGTTCCTCGACTACCGTGGGGGTATGCCGAACATTGCACTGGAACTCGGAAAGCAAGCTGCGTCCTTCGGCGTGAAGAGCGCGTACGGAGAGCCGCAGGACGTCGATGGGGTGAGCATCACTCCGGTCGCATTCACCTACTCCGGCTTCGGCGGTGGCAGCGGCGACGGAGCCGAGGGCGGTGGCGGCGGCGGTGTCTCGGTGCCGGTCGGCGTCTACGTCCGGCGTGAGGAGGGGCTGCGGTTCGAGCCGAACATCGTCACGCTGCTCGTCGTGGCCGTGCCGTTCGTCTGGGTTGCCGGGCGGGCACTCACTCGCATCATCCGTGCCCTCAAGAAGTGACGACCCGGTCGCAGCGGCTCTGGAGCACGCTGCGGCGCTGATCGAGGAAGATGTGCGGGCCGTCGCCGCAGCGAATCCCGTCGTCTTGATCGACGGCGGCAGCGGAGCGGGCAAGTCGTCATTGGCGGCGCGGCTGGTGCGGCGCTGGCCTGTCCTCGGGAACGTGCAGCTGATCGCGCTCGACTCGCTGTATCCGGGATGGGACGGGCTCGACGACGGAGCGGAACGGGCGCTCGAGTGGATTCTGCGCCCGCACGGCCGTGGATACCTCGGGACCTGGCGTCGGTGGGACTGGGAGGCGCAGGCCGAGGCGGAGAGTCACGCCGTCGACCCCGCGCTGGGGGTGATCGTGGAGGGCAGCGGCATCCTGCGGCCCACCACGGCTGGACTGGCCGACATCAGAGTCTGGGTGGAGTCGGCAGCGGAGTCGCGGAAGGCTCGTGCCCTGGCTCGCGACGGCGATACCTATCGTCCGCACTGGGACCGTTGGGCGGCGCAAGAACGTCGACACATCGAGCGGGACGATCCTCGGGCACTCGCCACCCGGATCGTCGAGATCCCCTAGAGCGGCCGCCGCTCAGTCGGCGTCGAGCTCATCGGCGGCCTGGATCAGCAGCTCCAGGCGGTAGCCGAGCCAGTCGTACACGTCGTGCCGGCCATCCGTTCCGGTCTCGTCGTCCGAGGTGATCCCGAGCCGTGTCGCGATGACGAGGCGGATGGCGGTGAGGGTCCGGAGCCAGGCGTCGATGCTGTCGGTGGGGACGAGCACGTCATGGGTCCGAAGCGCTTCGCCCTCCGACAGCGCGTCGATGCCGCTGCGGAACTCGTCGAGGGATGCCCGGACCCGACGTGCGTCCACCAGGCGTCGGTCCAGGAGGTCATCGCGCGTGGTGTCGGCGAACCCCGCGGCGGCATCCGCGTCATCGGGATAGGGGCTCGGCGTCAGTCTCTCCAGAGCCGGGTCGCCGTCGTCCCGGGACCCGTCGACGAGCTCGACGAAGTCGTCGACGAGCTGGGCGAGGTGGAACTCCTCGATCACGGTGATCGGCATCACGATCATCTCGGTGCTCACTGCGGGGCCTTCCTGACCGTCGCCCACAGTCCGTAGTCGTGCATCGCCTGGGCGTGCACCTCCATCGTCTCGCGCGGCCCCGTGGCGACGACCGCGTGTCCCTCGTGATGCACCGCGAGCATGAGCGCGGTCGCGCGATCCGCGGAGTAGCCGAAGTAGGTGCGGAAGACGCGGACCACGTAGCTCATGAGGTTCACGGGGTCGTTCCACACGACGACCTGCCAGGGTTCCATGGGGGCGGCGCGCAGATCGGTGATCTCGTCGAGCTCCGGCACGGCGGCGGGCGTCGTCATGCCCAGCCCATCTCGTGCAGCTGCTCGTCGTCGATGCCGTAGAAATGCGCGATCTCGTGGACGAGCGTGGTGTGGATCTCGTCGCGCAGCTCGTCGTGGGTCTCGCACTGGGCCAGGTGCGGCTCGCGGTACAGCACGATCCGGTCGGGTAGCTCGCCCATGCCGTATTGCGTCCGTTCCGTGAGCGCCAGCCCGTCGTACAGCCCGAGCAGGTCGAGGGTGCCGTCCTCGGGGCGATCCTCGACGACGAAGACGACGTTCTCCAGGCCCTCGACCATGTCGTCGGGCAGCGCATCGAGCTCGTCGATCACGAGCTCCTCGAAAGCGGCGGCATCCATGTCCATCCCCTCCAGCCTAGGGGCGCGCGACCACGACCGCGGTGCTCAGTGCAGGAGCACCAGGATGGCGGCCACCACGATGAAGAGCGCGCCGAACACGGTGTTCAGGATGCGCTGGCCGCGCGCGGAGCGGGTGAGCCGTCGGAACGGGCGCGCGGCTGCGGCGAAGAACCCCCACATGACGATCACGTCGACCACGATCACGGTCGCGATGAGCGTGAGGTACTGCGGCAGCTGAGGTTGGTCCAGACGGATGAACTGCGGGATGAAGGCCAGGAAGAAGACGATGGCCTTGGGGTTGAGGAGGTTGACCCAGAAGCCGCGGCGGATCATCGACCAGTGGCTCTCGCGGGTGTCGACGGGGACGGGCGCTTCGTCCACGACGACGTCGGGCTTGGTGAGGATCAGGCGGATCCCGAGGAACACGAGGTACGCGGCACCCGCATAGCGGATGGCGTTGAACAGGAACTCCGAGCGGGAGACCAGGAGTCCCACGCCGGCGGCGACGATCGCGACGTGCACGACCAGGGCGATCTGCTGTCCGACGATGCCCCAGATCGAGCGTCGCCACCCCTGATTCAGGGCATTCGACATCGTGTTGATCGCACCGGCTCCTGGCGTGAAGCTGATGACGACGGACGCGGTGAGCAACGAGAACCAGACCGCGAGTGACACCACGTCAGTCTAGAGCTTCGGGGGAGGGGCCCCGCTCTCCGCCGGAATGCGAAGAAGGCCCGAATCTCGCGATTCGGGCCTTCTTCCGGAGGGTGAGTAACGGGACTCGAACCCGCGACATCCGGCACCACAAGCCAGCGCTCTACCAGCTGAGCTATACCCACCATGTGCCCACCGGAGCGGGCAACCATACGAGTCTATTACATGTTCGGAGTGAACTCGGACACCGTGCGGGCGGCGATCTCCCGCGCGTCGTCGCTGGAGGGTCCGGGCTCCTCGACGAAGACGGCTTCGCGGTAGTAGCGGAGCTCGCGGATCGACTCGAGGATGTCGGCGAGAGCGCGGTGCCCGCCGTCCTTCGTGGGGGCCTGGAAGAACACGCGCGGATACCAGCGACGCGAGAGCTCCTTGATGCTCGAGACGTCGACGTTCCGGTAGTGCAGCCACTGGTCCACCTGCGGCATGTACTTCGCCAGGAACATCCGGTCGGTACCGATGGTGTTGCCGGCGAGGGGCGCCTTGCGTTCGAGCGGGACGAAACGCTTGATGTACGCGAGCGTCTGAGCCTCCGCCTCCTCGAGGGAGACGCCGAGGGGGATCTCCTCGATGAGACCGGACGTCTCGTGCATCTTGGTGACGAAGTCGTTCATGTGGGCGAGGGCGGTTTCGCTCGGGCGGATCACCACCTGGAACCCCGGGTCGATCGGGCGGAGCTCGAAATCGGTGATGACGACGGCGATCTCGACGAGCTCATCGACCGCCAGGTCGAGCCCCGTCATCTCGCAGTCGATCCATACGAGACGATCGTTCTCGGACGCAGATACCATGTCGCCATACTATCGACGGCCCCGACATCGTCTGCCGGGGTGCGGTACCGCACGACGCCACGGGGTCGCGGTACGGTAGATGCATCCGCCTCCGTAGCTCAGGGGATAGAGCAGGAGCCTTCTAATCTCTTGGTCGCAGGTTCGAATCCTGCCGGGGGCGCTTCCCAGGTTCGACGCAACGCCGCGGCGTTCGTCTCCGCATGATCGTGACGGCGATCGGCGCGTCACCGCCGGCCGCTGGTGCGTGCGTGCCGGCCCCTTCAGGAGTTGCGCAGGGCCGCGACGGCATCGTCCACGCGCCAGAACTCGCCGATGACGCGGAAGGCGCCGGTCGCCAGGTGGAGGCGTTCGGCGCGGTAGCGGAGACCGAGCGGATCGGAGACGACGCGGAGATGTCCGAGGACATGCTCACGCCGGTCCTGGACCCGCCAGAGGTGATCCGCCGCACGCACCAGGTGCTCTCGGGCAGAGGAGAGTCGGGGCGTCGCGATCGGGATCTCGGGAAGTGAGGTGATCAGGTTGTCGGTCATCGGAACTCCTTTCTCGCTTCGAAGATATGACCGACCACCGACATTCGTTCCGGAGCTGGGAACTGCGTGCCATCTGCCCTTTCTGCACACTGCACCGATCGAGGGAACTGTCCACCGGGCGCGTATTCCTGGCTCCGGGCCAACGGTCGTGTCGCGCACGCTGGTCAGATCCCGGACGAGATCCGGTCACCGAAAGGACAGAGACATGATCGACACGCTGACCATCGTGGGAAGAGTGGCCACAGACCCGACGCAGGGCCAGACGAAGGGAGGGGTGCCGGTCACGAACTTCCGTCTCGCCAGCACCCACCGACGCTTCGACGAGGCGACCCAGACGTGGACCGACTCCGGCACGAACTGGTTCTCGGTGGCCGCGTTCCGGCAGCTGGGGGAGCATGCCAAGGCGTCGCTGCGCACCGGTGACAGCGTGATCGTCACCGGGCGCCTCAGGATCCGCGACTGGGAGAGCAACGACCGGCACGGCACGAGCGTCGACATCGAGGCCGATGCGATCGGCCACGACCTGCGATGGGGGACCACCGCGTATCGCCCCCAGACGCGCTCGACGACGGCCCGCGTCGAATCACCGGAGAGCGGATCGGCCGAAGCCTCGGATCGGGGGACCGGGGCCGAACGGGCGGAGAGCGGCGGCATCGAGTCCGCGCCGTTGAACCTGGCGTGGGCGATGCCGAGCACGGATGCCGAGGTGGGAGCGGTGAGCGGGCGGCCCTGAATCACGGAGACCGGCGATGTCCGCGACGGTCGAGCGATCGAGCGGAGCAGGAAGGAGGGCGACGTAGAATCGGGCACGTGCTTCGTCGATCGGTCCTCTCGTCTTCCCGTGCGGCAGGGGTCCTCGCGACTTCCGTGGCCGCTCTCCTGCTGTTGTCGGCCTGCGCCCCGGGCCCCGGGCCATCGGCGTCGCCGTCGGCCACGGTCTCGCCGAGCGCGGCGCCCACGACTCCGGCGGCGCCGGTGCTCGTGCCGGACGGCACGGCGGAGGACAACCTCCCCGTCTTCACGGCGGTCGCCGACGGCGTCTGGGGGACGGATCAGCGCGGGTCCGGGCGGGCCTACATCGATGCGCTGATCGGCGCGGGCTTCGATCGCGCGGCCATGCAGGTCACGCAGGACCAGTCGACGGTGGGCAACCCGGCCGAGAGCCTGCAGTTCTCGGTGCGCTGGGGGAAGAGCGACTGCCTGATCGGCCAGGTGGGGCCGTCCACGGGTCAGGTCGTCACCGCGGTCATGCCTCAGCTCGCGGAGGGACGCTGCCTCGTCGGCACCACACGTCCGATCGACTGGTGACACGCCAGGGGCCGGTAGGCTGGAGTGTCGATCTTCGACGCCAATAGAAGGAGCGGTTTTCGGTGGCTGAGTACATCTACTCGATGGTTCGTGCGCGCAAGGCGGTGGGCGAGAAGCTCATCCTCGACGACGTCACGATGGCGTTCCTCCCGGGAGCGAAGATCGGCATGGTCGGCCCGAACGGTGCCGGTAAGTCGACGATCCTCAAGATCATGGCGGGTCTGGACACGCCGTCCAACGGTGAGGCCAAGCTCTCCCCGGGCTACACCGTCGGCATCCTGATGCAGGAGCCGGAGCTCGACGAGTCGAAGACCGTGCTCGAGAACATCCAGGACGGCATCGCGATCAAGGCGAAGCTCGACCGCTTCAACGAGATCTCGGCGCTCATGGCCGACCCCGACGCGGACTTCGATGCACTCCTCGCGGAGATGGGCTCGCTGCAGGAGGAGATCGACGCCGCGGACGGTTGGGACCTCGACTCGCAGCTGGACCAGGCGATGGACGCCCTCCGCACCCCGCCGGGAGACGCCGCGATCGCCCCGCTCTCCGGTGGTGAGAAGCGTCGTGTCGCGCTCGCGAAGCTCCTTCTCCAGAAGCCCGACCTGCTGCTCCTCGACGAGCCCACCAACCACCTCGACGCCGAGAGCGTTCTCTGGCTCGAGCAGCACCTGCAGGCGTACAAGGGCGCGGTCATCGCGATCACCCACGACCGGTACTTCCTCGACCACGTCGCCGAGTGGATCGCCGAAGTCGACCGCGGCCGCCTGATCGGCTACGAGGGCAACTACTCGACCTACCTGGAGAAGAAGGGCGAGCGCCTGGAGATCCAGGGGAAGAAGGACGCGAAGCTCGCCAAGCGCCTCAAGGAGGAGCTGGACTGGGTCCGCTCTAGTGCGAAGGGTCGCCAGACCAAGTCCAAGGCCCGTCTCGCCCGCTACGAGGAGATGGCATCCGAGGCCGAGCGCACCAGGAAACTGGACTTCGAGGAGATCCAGATCCCCGCGGGTCCGCGTCTGGGCAGCATCGTGATCGAGGCCAAGAACCTGAAGAAGGGCTTCGACGGGCGTTCGCTCATCGACGGGCTGAGCTTCAGCCTGCCGCCGAACGGGATCGTCGGCGTCATCGGTCCGAACGGTGTGGGAAAGACCACGCTGTTCAAGACGATCGTCGGCCTGGAGCCGCTCGACGGCGGCGACCTGAAGGTCGGCGAGACGGTCAAGATCAGCTACGTCGACCAGTCCCGCTCCAACATCGACCCGAACAAGACGCTGTGGGAGGTCGTCTCCGACGGCCTGGACTACATCACGGTCGGCAAGACCGAGATCCCGTCCCGCGCCTACGTGTCGAAGTTCGGCTTCAAGGGCCCCGACCAGCAGAAGAAGGCCGGCGTGCTCTCCGGTGGTGAGCGCAACCGCCTGAACCTCGCTCTGACGCTCAAGGAGGGTGGCAACCTGCTGCTCCTCGACGAGCCCACGAACGACCTCGACGTCGAGACCCTGAGCTCCCTCGAGAACGCCCTGCTCGAGTTCCCCGGCTGCGCGGTGGTCATCACCCACGACCGGTGGTTCCTCGACCGCATCGCGACGCACATCCTCGCCTACGAGGGCACCGACGAGAAGCCCGACCAGTGGTACTGGTTCGAGGGCAACTTCGAGGCGTACGAGGAGAACAAGATCGAGCGCCTCGGACCGGATGCCGCCAAGCCGCACCGTTCCACGCACCGCAAGCTCACCCGCGACTGAGGCCGTGATGTCCGCTTCGCCGGGGCCGCGCCTGCACATCCCGATCCACCTCCGCTGGGGTGACCTGGATGCGTTCAACCACGTCAACAACACCTCGATGCTGAAACTGCTCGAGGAGGCGCGCGTACGCGCGTTCTGGCGTGCCGGCCCCGGTGAAGAGGCGCCCACGACGGCCGTGCTCGATTCCGGCATCGACGAGGGCATCCTGACGCTCATCGCGCGCCAGGAGATCGAGTACCTCGCTCCGGTGCCGTACCAGCGTCGTCCCCTCGAAGTGCAGATGTGGTTCGGCAAGCTCGGGGGATCCAGCGTCGAGGTCTGCTACGAGGTGCACAACGATCCTGCCGCCGAGCCGCGGCAGATCTACGCGCGCTCGACGGCGATCATCGTGCTCGTGGACGCGCAGACGGGGCGCCCGACACGCCTCACGCAGGAGATGCGCGACGCCTGGGAGCCGTTCGTCGGCCCGTCGATCGAGTACGCGCACCGCTGAGCATCCTCCGGTCGACGACCTCGCGTTCGTCGACCGGCCCGCGGAGGTGCAGACCTCAGGACGGGTCTGCGTCGGGAACGCGGATCATGATCTCCTGCGCGACGCTCGCGACGAGCACACCGTCGCGCGTGTAGATGCGTCCCGTCGCGAGTCCGCGGCCTCCGCGGGCGCTGGGGGACTCCTGCACGTACAGCAGCCACTCGTCCACGCGTGCCGGACGATGCCACCACATCGCGTGGTCGAGACTCGCCACCTTGAGGCCGGGCAGCGCCCAGTAGACGCCGTGGGCCCGCAGGATCGATTCCTGGATCGTCATGTCGCTGAGGTATGCGAGAGCAGCGCGGTGCAGGCGCTGGTCGTCGGGAAGCGGCGCCCGGAGGCGCATCCACACGGCCTGACGCGGTACCCGGGAGTCGGTGCTCGGCAGGTACATCGGCGAGTCCACGTGGCGGATGTCCGCGGCGCGGTCGCTCAGCATGCGGGCGGTGCCGTCCGGCAGCCCGTGCACGCGCTCCTCGTCGGGCGCCAGGTCCTCCGGTGCGGGAATGCCCTCGGGCATCGGCTCGGCGTGCTCCACGCCCGGGTCCTCATCCTGGAACGAGGCGATCATCGAGAAGATCGGCACGCCGTTCTGATACGCCTGCGTGCGCCTCGTCGAGAACGAGCGTCCGTCGTGGATGCGGTCGACGGCGATGGTGATGCCCTGGCTGGCGTCGCCCGGGCGGAGGAAGTAACCGTGCATCGAGTGCACCGCGCGGTCCTCGGGAAGGGTGCGCTCCGCCGCGAGGAGCGCCTGCGCGAGAACCTGTCCGCCATAGATGCGTCCGGTGGGCATCGGGTGCGAGGAACCGGTGAAGATGTCCTCCGTGGTCCGTGCCTGGGTCGAGTCGAGGTCGAGGACCTCGAGAAGTCGCTGGACGGTCTGGAGGGCGTGTGTTTCCGCGCTCATGGGTTCCTCTCCGCGACCGAGGCGCCGCTCCGTTGGTAGTTTAGAACGCGTGCCGCATCACCTTCTCCTCGCCGACCCGGACACCGCCAGGGACGTCCTCACATTCGTCGGTCGAGCGACCAGGATCTCGGATGAGGGGGTCCGGCTGCAGGCGACGAACGGCGTCCTCGCCCTGACGACGGCAGCCCTCGCTCCGCACGGTCTGTTCGACCAGACGCCGACGATCCTGGCGATGCGGATCGTGCACGCCGACCCCGAGCTCGAGTGCGATGTCGTCGTCGACCAGCTCACGAAGACGGATGAGGAGCACAGACTGACGCTCCCCGACACGGGGCTCTCGCCGGCGTGGGCGGGTGTCGCTCCTCCGCGGAGCGGGTGGGCGCCGGTGTCGACGCTCGCGGCGTCGGTGATCGCCCAGCGCGCCCAGTGGGGGATCTCCGCGGTCGCCCGCGGCGCCGGCCCGGGTTCGGGCGAGGAGGCTGTTCGCGCCCTGCGCGCCGCCATCTGGGGCGAGCCGGACGAAGACCTCGACGGCCTTCCGCGTGGGATCGCCTTCGCCGCCGACGCGATGGGCTTCATCTCCGGCGAGGAGCAGGTGCCCGTGTCACGGTCCGGCCGGTGGACCCGCCTGGCGTTCCGCCGTGGTCATGTGCTCGCCCGCGGACCGGTGGCCTCCGGACTCACGAGCGTGCGCGGCACCGGCTCCGGTTCCGCCCTCTAGGTCGCCACAGCGCCGAGGCGCCGATCACCCGCACTGGTCGCGTGCCGAGGACAGGGATACGCACCGACCGAACCGCCAGCACCGCGGAACCGCCAGTACCGCCGAACCGCCAGTACCGCCGAACCGCCAGCACTGCGGAATCCGCCCGTGGCCGGAACCCGCGTGCTCAGCCTGCAGCCGCGGCAGCCGCTCGTCCTGCCGCGCGACCGGAGAAGAGACACCCTCCGAGGAAGGTCCCCTCCAGCGCGCGGTACCCGTGCACGCCGCCTCCACCGAACCCGCTCGCCTCGCCCGCCGCGTAGAGCCCGGGGGTCGGGGTCCCCGCAGCGTTCAGGGCCCGACCCTCGAGGTCGGTGTTGATCCCGCCGAGGGACTTGCGGGTGAGGACGTGCAGCTTCACCGCGACGAGCGGACCCGCGGCGGGGTCCTGCAGGCGGTGCGGTGCGGCCGTCCTGATGAGCTTGTCGCCCCGGTAGCCGCGCATGGAGCGCAGCATCCCGATCTGGGCATCCTTCGTGAAGTCGTTCTCCATCTCACGGTCGCGGGCGACCACCTCGCGACGCACGTTCTCGATGTCGAGGAGCTCGCCACCCGGGTGCTTCTGCATCTGTTCGAGCAGCGAGTCGAGATCGTTCTCCACGATGAAGTCGGCGCCCTCGTCGAGGAAGGACTGCACCGGGCCCGTCGGACCCTTGGCGAGCCGCGACTTCAGCAGCAGCCCGACGTCCTTGCCGGTGAGATCGGGGTTCTGCTCGCTGCCGGAGAGCGCGAACTCCTTCTCCACGATCTGCCGCGACGTGACGAACCACGAGTGGTCATGGCCTGTCGTGCGCAGGTGCTGGAGCGTGCCGAGCGTGTCGAATCCGGGGAAGAGCGGCACCGGGAGGCGCGAGCCCGTGGCATCGAGCCAGAGCGAGGAGGGGCCCGGCAGGATGCGAATCCCGTGTGACGGCCACACCGGGTCCCAGTTCGTGATGCCCTCGACGTAGTGCCACATCCGGTCGCCGTTGATCAGACGGGCGCCCGCAGCCTCGCTGACGGCGTGCATGGAGCCGTCGACGTAGGCGGGCACTCCGGTGAGCATGTGCTCCGGCGGGGTGCCGAGGCGTGCCGGCCATGCGGCGCGCACCAGGTCGTGATTGCCTCCGATGCCTCCCGACGAGACGACGGTGGCACCGGCGGTGATCTCGAAGTCCCCGATGACGTCGCGCGTCGTCTCCTCGCCGCGCAGGGCACCGGTGGAGGCGAGGATGCTGCCGCGGGCACCCGTCACGGTGCCGTCGGTCACGATCAGCTCCGAGACGCGGTGGCGCGGGAGCACGGTGAGACGGCCTTCGCGTTCGCCCTGCTCCACGGCGGCCGCGAACGGAGCGACGATGCCGGGACCGGTGCCCCAGGTGATGTGGAAGCGGGGGACCGAGTTGCCGGGGCCGATCGCGCCGTATCCGCCTCGCTCCGCCCATCCGACGACGGGGAAGAACCCCACTCCGCGCTCACGGAGCCATGCGCGCTTCTCGCCGGCCGCGAACTGCAGGTACGCCTCCGCCCACCGGCGGGGCCACTCGTCCTCGGGACGATCGAACGCCGCATTCCCGAACCAGTCCTGGGTCGCGAGCTCCAGGGAGTCCTTGATCCCGAAGCGACGCTGCTCGGGCGAGTCGATGAAGAACAGCCCGCCGAACGACCACCAGGCCTGCCCGCCGAGGTTCGTCCGCGGCTCCTGGTCCACCAGGATGACGCGACGCCCCACGTCGAGCGCCTCTGCGGCGGCGACCAGGCCGGCCAACCCCCATCCGATCACCAGGACGTCTGCGGACAGGGGCGTGTTCGTCATGAGTTCTCCGTTGATTCCTGACGTGAGCGGGTCTCGAGCGTGGGGCGTCCGGCGGGGCCGGCGCCGATCCCCGACGGCTCGAATGTGTTCACCATGGCATAGGCGGCGCGCTCCAGGTAGTCCCACAGCGTCGATTCGTGCAGGGGAGACAACTGGGCCTCGTCGACGGCCGTCCTCATATGACGAAGCCAACGATCGCGCGCGTCCGCATCGATGTGGAACGGCATGTGGCGCATGCGCAGCCGAGGGTGGCCGCGCGTGTCGCCATAGGTCGTCGGGCCACCCCAGTACTGCTCGAGGAACATCCGCAGACGATCCTCCGCGGGGCCGAGGTCCTCCTCGGGATACATGGGCTTCATGACCGGGTCGAGGGCGACCTCGCGGTAGAACACCGAGACGATCTTCGCGAACGTCTCGTGTCCGCCGATCTCGTCGTAGAACGTCACTTCTGGGAGCTCCCGTCGTCGGTGGGCTTCTTGCGGCGCCAGATGCCGCGGTCGGGGATGATCGGCACGCCCGTGACGGCATTCGGCCGGGTCTTCGGCGGGTTCGCCCCGCGCACCCGACGGGCTCCGTCGAGGCCCGTGGGCATGACGTCGGCCATGCTCGGCACGGCGATGTCCTTCTCGAGCAGGGCGGCCCGCAGGCGGCGACGCAGCTCCTGTGCGACGTCGTCCTTCGCATTGGCGCGAGCCTTGACCACGATGCGCACCACGAGGGCGTCCCCGTCGACCGACTCCAGGCCCCACAGCTCCGGCTTCTCGATGATGCGGGTGCGCCACTTCGGGTCCTTAGCCAGCCCCTGCGCCGTCTCGAGCATGATGTGCTCGACCTGCTCGAGGTCGGAGTCCGCGGGCACGCCCAGGTCGATGATCGCGCGTGCCCAGCCCTGCGACATGTTGCCGATGCGGGTGACCTCGCCGTTGCGCACGTACCAGAGAGTGCCGTTCACGTCCCTGACCTGGGTGATGCGGACGCTGACGTACTCGACGACACCGCTCGCGAGCCCGAGATCGACCACGTCGCCGATGCCGATCTGATCCTCGGCGACGAGGAAGATGCCGTTCAGGACGTCCTTGACGATGTTCTGCGCCCCGAAACCGAGGCCGGCGCCGACAGCGGCGGTGAGCAGGGTCAGCGAGCCGAGGAGGCTGTTGTCGATCGCGTTCACGATCAGCACGATGGCTATCACGACGAGCATCACGTTCACGATGTTCTGCAGGATCGTGCCGAGCGTCCTCGTGCGCTGCACCAGACGCATGTCGGCGAGCGGCGATCGTTCCAGAGCCTGCGTGTCGTCGACCGAGGCCTTGCTCTTCGCACTGTCCACGATGCGGTGCACGACGCGCCGGATCACGATCCGCAGGACGAGGCCGATCACGACGCAGGCCGCGATGATGATCGCGATGGCCAGGGCCTTCTTGCCGAGCTCGATCAGACCTTCCGAGAGGTCCGCCCACATCTTGGGGATCTCGACGGGATCGGGGGCAGGGGTGGTCGTGAAGGGGAGCATCATCACTTCCAGATCCTAGCGATCCGGCCTCTGTACCGGCTGGGTGATCGGCCATGCGAAAACGGAGACCATCCGCTCCCGTCAGGGCGAGTCCCGGTGGGACAGGCCGTCTGAGGGCGAGATGGTCTCCGTTTTGGTGCGGTCAGAGCGGGGGAGCGGTCAGTCCTCCGCGTCGCGCGACTGTGCGGCCAGCGCACGCTCGACGTCGGCGAGGTTCTCGAGGACGAGGCGTCGCAGTGCGGGCGCGGCATCCTGGTTCGCCGCCAGCCACGCACGCGTGGCGTCACGCAGCGCGACGTCGGCGAGTGCGGTCGGGAACAGCCCGACGATCAGGTACTGCGCGATCTGGTAGGTGCGCGACTCCCACACGGGAAGGAGCATGTCGAAGTACGCGGGCACGAACTCGGCCAGCACCGCGGCACCGGCCGGGTGCGTGAATCCGAGCGCCGCCGAGCGGACGATCGTGTTGGGAGCGTCATCGCGCTCGATGAGCGACGCCCACGCGGCCTTCTTCGAGGCGGAGTCCGGGAGCGATGCCCGAGCCTGCGCGGCGAACTCGCCGCCCTTCGCGGTGTTGTCCGCAGCGAGCGCGGCGTCGATCGCCCCGGCATCCGTCGCGCCGATGGTGGCCAGGCCGACGAGCAGCTGCCAGTTCAGATCGGCGTCGACCTCGAGGCCGGGGAGCGTGTCCTCGCCCGAGCGCAGACGACCGATGATGCCGGCGTGCTCGGGAGTGACGAGGGCGTTCGCGAACGCCGTGACGAACTGCAGCTGGCTGTCGCTGCCCGGCGCCGCGGACTCCGCGAGGTTCCACAGACCGTCGGCGACCTTGAGGCGGGCGGCCTCGCGGTCGGCGGGTGCGACGTAGAGGTTCGCGGCGGTGCGGAGCTGAGCGAGCGTGGTGCGCACCGTGGTCGACTCGGTCTCGCGGCCGATGTTGCCGAGGACGAGGTCGAGGTAGGCGGATGCACCGGTCTCGGCGTCACGCGTCTGGTCCCAGGCGGCACCCCAGACCAGCGAGCGGGCCAGCGGGTCGTGGATGTCGGCCAGGTGGGCGATCGCGGTGGCGAGCGACTTCTCGTCGAGACGGATCTTCGCGTAGGCGAGGTCGTTGTCGTTGAGCAGCACGAGGTCGGGACGGTCGATGCCGTGCAGCTCCGGCACCTCGGTGCGGTCTCCGTCGACGTCGACCTCGACGTAGTGCGAACGGGTCAGCGAGCCGTCCGTCAGCGTGTAGAAGCCGATGCCGAGACGGTGCGGGCGGATCGTGGGGTAGTCGGCCGGGGCCGTCTGCGTGATCGCGAAGCGCGAGATCTTCCCGTCGTGGTCCTCGGCGATCACGGGCTCCAGCGTGTTCACGCCCGCGGTCTCGAGCCACTTCTTCGACCAGGTGCTCAGGTCGCGGCCGCTGGTGGCCTCGAGCTCGGAGAGCAGGTCGCTCAGCTCGGTGTTACCCCAGGAGTGCTTCTGGAAGTACTGCGAGACGCCGGCGAAGAACTCCTCGATGCCGACCCAGGCCGCGAGCTGCTTCAGGACGGAGCCGCCCTTGGCGTACGTGATGCCGTCGAAGTTGACCTGCACGTCCTCCAGGTCGTTGATCTCGGCGACGATCGGGTGCGTCGAGGGGAGCTGGTCCTGACGGTACGCCCAGGTCTTCTCCATGGCGTTGAACGTTGTCCACGCCTCGGTCCACTCGGTGGCCTCGGCGGTCGCGATGGTGGAGGCCCACTCGGCGAACGACTCGTTCAGCCACAGGTCGTTCCACCACTTCATGGTGACGAGGTCGCCAAACCACATGTGCGCGAGCTCGTGCAGGATCGTGACGACGCGACGCTCCTTGACGGCGTCGGTCACCTTGCTGCGGAAGACGTAGGTCTCCGTGAACGTCACCGCTCCCGCGTTCTCCATGGCACCGGCGTTGAACTCGGGCACGAAGAGCTGGTCGTACTTGGCGAACGGGTACGGCACGCCGAACTTCGACTCGAAGTAGGCGAAGCCCTCACGGGTCTTGTCGAAGATGTAGTCGGCGTCGAGGTGCTGCCAGAGGCTCTTGCGGCCGTAGACGCCGAGGGGGATCACGCGGCCGGACGCGCTCGTCAGCTCCGAGAACGTGGACTCGTACGGCCCGGCGACGAGCGCCGTGATGTACGACGAGATGCGCGGCGTCGGCTCGAAGCCCCACGTCGCGGTCACATCGTCGTCGTGCACGATGGGCTCGGGCGTGGGGGAGTTGGAGACGACCTTCCACGCGGCCGGAGCCGTCACGGTGAACTGGAACGTCGCCTTGAGGTCGGGCTGCTCGAACACGGCGAAAACGCGACGCGAGTCGGGCACCTCGAACTGCGAGTAGAGGTAGACCTCCCCGTCGACGGGGTCGACGAAGCGGTGCAGGCCCTCGCCGGTATTGGTGTACTCGCAGTCGGCGTCGACGACCAGCACGTTCTCCGCCTGCAGGCCGGTCAGGGCGATGCGCGAGTCGGCGAAGACCTCGTTCGGGTCGAGCTGCTCGCCGTTGAGCGAGATCTCGCGTACCTCCCGGGCGATCAGGTCGATGAAGGTGAAGCCCTCCGGAGTCGCGGTGAAGCGCACGACGCTGCGGGAGCCGAACACCTCGGCGCCCTTGGTCAGATCGAGAGCGACTTCATAGGACTGGGTGTCGATGACGTCGCGGCGCTCCTGCGCTTCGATACGGGTGAGGTTCTCTCCAGGCACAGCTGTACTCCCAGGGGTGAGGGGATGCCACCGGGGCTCGGCGCAGTTGGCGCCGACGGCAACCCTGACAGCCTACGCCAGTGCCGTGGATGCCCTCGATCCTCGACGTCATGCGGGGCCGTGGATAGAAACGGTGGACGACGGACGCCACCGCTCCGTCGAGGTGGAAGGATGGAGGGGTGACTGCGATCGAGCCGAATGCCGTTCCCTTTGCCTCTCCTGCTGCCGCCGGTGGTGCGCCCTTCGTGACCACGCCGGTCGCCTACGACGCGATCCTGCTCGCCGGATTCGGCGGGCCGGAGGGGCAGGAGGACGTCATCCCGTTCCTCCGGAACGTGACCCGCGGGCGCGGGATCCCCGACGAACGGCTCGAGGAGGTCGCGCATCACTATCGCCACTTCGGCGGGGTGAGCCCGATCAACGGCCAGAACCGCGTGCTCAAGGAGGCGCTCCAGAACGCCCTCGTCGAGCGCGGCATCACGCTCCCCGTCTACTGGGGGAACCGCAACTGGGCCCCGTATCTGGAAGAGGTCGTGACCGAGGCGTCGACCAACGGCCACAACACGCTCCTGGCCTTCGCGACCAGCGCCTACAGCTCCTTCTCCAGCTGCCGTCAGTACCGTGAGGATTTCGCCCGCATCCTGGAGGAGACGGGACTGGGGGAGACCGTCACGATCGACAAGATCCGTCCCTTCTACGACCACCCCGGCTTCGTCGAGGCGTTCGAGACGGGTGTCCGCGAGGCGGTCGAGGGCTTCCTCGCCGACGGGATCGCCCCGGCCGACATCCAGATCCTGTTCTCCACCCACAGCATCCCGACGGCCGACGCCGAGCGGTCCGGCGCGCGCGACATCGAGTGGGGTGAGGGCGGCGCGTACGCCGCCCAGCACCTGGCTGTCGCCGCCTGGGTCATGGACCGCGTCCGCCAGACCGTTCCGGCCGCGGCCGACGTGTCCTGGGAGCTCGTCTACCAGTCCCGCTCCGGCCCCGCTTCGCAGCCGTGGCTCGAGCCCGACGTCTGCGATGTCATCGGCGAACTGCCCGCGCGCGGACGCAAGGCGGTCGCCGTCGTCCCCGTGGGGTTCATGAGCGATCACATGGAGGTCCTGTGGGATCTCGACACCGAGGCGGCCGAGGCGGCGGAGGAGGCCGGTCTCGCCTTCACGCGCACCCCGACGCCGGGAGTCGCTCCCGCCTTCGTCGCGGGCATCGTCGACCTCATCGAGGAGCGCCTCCAGGGTCGTCCCAACGAGGAGCGTGCGCACGTGACGTCGCTTCCCGGCGGTTTCGACGTCTGCCGCCCCGGCTGCTGCGAGAACATCCGCGCGGGCTTCAAGCCGGCCGCCGCCGGCGTCGCGCCGTGACACCCCGGTTCGTCGGCGGGCACTTCTAGGATGGAAGCCATGCGCATCCACATCGCCACCGACCACGCGGGACTCGACTTCTCCACGAAGCTGCAGGAGCACCTGCGCACGGCGGGGCACGAGGTCGTCGATCACGGACCGATCGAGTACGACGCGGTGGACGACTACCCGGCGTTCTGCATCCGGGCGGCGCAGGCGGTCATCTCCGACCAGCGCGCCGGTGTCGAGGCTCTCGGCGTGGTCTTCGGCGGTTCGGGCAACGGCGAGCAGATCGCCGCCAACAAGGTCGAAGGCGTGCGCGCCGCCCTCGTGTGGAACCTCTCCACGGCGGAGCTGGCACGCGAGCACAACGACGCCAACGTCATCTCCATCGGCGCACGGCAGCACACCTACGACGAGGTGACGTCGTTCATCGACCGCTTCATCGAGACCCCATTCTCCGGTGACGAGCGGCATGTGCGCCGCATCGGTCAGATCGCGGACTTCGAGCGCGACGGCTCCCTCCTTCCGGACCCGCGGGCCTGAGATGCCCGAGGGTCATTCCGTCCACCGGATCGCTCGGCAGTTCGACCGCAACTTCGTCGGCAAGACGCTGAGCGCCTCCAGCCCGCAGGGCCGGTTCGCCGAGGGTGCCGCTGTCCTCGACGGACGGGCGGCGGTCAGCGTGCAGGCCGTCGGAAAGCAGATGTTCCTCGAGACGGAGGGCGACCTCTGGCTCCGCGTGCACCTCGGCCTCTACGGCGCCTGGGACTTCGCCGGCGAGATCGTCGTCGATCCGACCATCGCCTCGGCCAACGGCCGGATGGGACAGACGAACCAGCGCGGCACGGTGCTCGATGAGCCGATCCTCGACGATGCCGGGGAGAACTCGCTCGCGTCGATCGGCGCCCCTCGGCGCACCCGCGTGCACGTGCGCATGTCGGAGCAGACGAAAGGCCTCGCGGACGAGGGCATGGAGTGGCCCCCGCCGGTCGTCGGGCAGGTGCGTCTCCGACTGATGACCGACATCACCGCCGCCGATCTGCGCGGACCGACGGCCTGCGTGCTGCAGACGCCGGAGGAGATGCTGGCGACCGTCGCGAAGCTCGGACCGGACCCTCTCGTCGGCGACCCCGTGGAGAACGAGGAGCGCTTCGTCCGTGCCGTCGGGAAGAAGTCGACCGTCATCGCGCTGCTGCTGATGGACCAGTCGGTCGTGAGTGGAATCGGCAACGTCTATCGCGCCGAGATGCTGTTCCGCCAGCGTCTGAACCCGCACACTCCGGGACGGGACGTTCCCGAGGAGATCGTGCGTGCACTCTGGCACGACTGGATGCGACTCCTCGCGATCGGGGTCGAGACCGGCCAGATGATGACGATGGACGGGCTCACGGGCGCGGACTATCGCGCGGCGATGGCGAATCGCGACGACCGGCACTGGGTCTACCACCGCGCGGGCCTGCCATGCCGGATCTGCGGCACCGAGATCGCTCTCGAGGAGATCGGCGCCCGCAAGCTCTACTGGTGCCCGCGTTGCCAGGCGTGACCCCGCGCCCGATCGACACAACGGTTCTAGGCTGAACGGATGCGACAGAATCCCAGCTTCACGCTGGCCGATGTGCCCGAGATCCGCCGAGTGATCGAGGCGAATCCGTGGGCGACGATCATGAGTGCCGCCGACGAGGGGCTGGTCGCCTCGCACTACGCCGTGCTCCTGGACGACGCGCGCGACGACCTCACCGTCGTCGGTCACGTCGGGCGCCCGGATGATCTGATCCACGGGATGGGGGCGCGCGAGCTCCTCATCGTCTTCCAGGGACCGCACGGCTACATCTCGCCGGGGTGGTACGGCGACGTCCCGGCGGTCCCCACGTGGAACTACACCGCGGTGCACCTCGCGGGCGTGCCGGAGATCCTCACCGCCGAGGAGAATCTCGTAGTCCTCGACCGACTGGTGGAGCGATTCGAGTCGAGGATGCCGGAGCCGCGCCGGATGTGGGAGCGCCCGAACGACCCGGCCTACGTGGAGCGGCTCGCGGCGGGGACGGTCGGATTCCGGCTGACCCCGACCCGGGTCGTCGCCAAGAGGAAGCTCAGCCAGAACAAGTCGCCGGAGACGATCGAGACGGTCATCGCCGCGCTCACGGACGATGGCCCCTACACGAACCCGGCCCTGGCCGCGGAGATGCGGCGTGCGCAGGATGCGCGCCGAGGAGGAAAGCAGTGACGGAACGCGGAACCGCGATCGACACCATCAGGGCTGTGCGGATCGCCGGACCGGGACGCGAGTTCCTGATCGACGACGAGCCGGTGGACATCTTCATCGCGGATGGACGCATCGTCGACATCGCTCCCACCGGCGCGTTGCCGGCGCGGGGCGAGGTGATCGACGCAGACGGCACCTGGGCGGTGCCCGGACTGTGGGACAACCACGTCCACACCGTGCAGTGGGCTCTGACGTCGGAGCGCGCACCGCTGGGCCAGGCGGACTCCGCTGCGGCGGCGGCCGCGGCGATGAGCGACGTCGCAGCGCTCCCGGACGGGCGTCGCGTCGGGACCGGGTTCCGCGACGCCCTGTGGGCCGACCGGCCATCGCTCGAGGTCCTCGACGCCGCGACCGGCGTGGTCCCGACCTACCTCATCAACGCCGATGTGCACAGCGTCTGGCTCAACACGGCCGCCCTGGCGCGAGAAGGGTTCCGCACCGATGACGGGGTCCTGCGCGAGACGGACGCGTTCGAGATCTCCCGTCGCCTGAACGCGGTCGATGCCGCCCATGGCGACCGTGCGATGATGCGCGCGGGGGAGCAGGCGGCCGCGCGCGGCATCACCGGTCTGGTCGACTTCGACATGGCGTGGAGCGCGGAGGCGTGGCCCCGTCGCGTCCAGGCGGGATTCGCCTCGCACCGCGTCGAGTTCGCCATGTACCCGTTCGACCTCGAGCGCGCGATCGCCGCCGGTCTGCGCACGGGAGAGCTCCGCGAGGAGCCCGACGTCCCGGTCGCCGGACGGGGGCTCATCCATGTCGGCCCCCTGAAGGTCATCACCGACGGCTCTCTCGGAACGCGCACGGCAGCCTGCTCGCACGCCTATCCCGGCGATCCGGGCAACTTCGGGGTGCTCACGGTTCCGTCCGACGAGCTCGTCGCACTCCTGACCCGGGCGACCGGCTCCGGGTTGGCCGTCGCGGTGCATGCGATCGGCGACCGGGCGATCACCTCGGCGCTGGACGCGTTCACCACCACGGGCGCCGTCGGCTCGATCGAGCACGTGCAGCTGGTGCGGCACGCGGACCTCGCCCGGTTCGCGCGTCTCGGCGTCTTCGCCAGCGTCCAACCGCAGCATGCGGTCGACGACCGCGATCTGGTCGACCGCCATTGGGCGGAGCAGACCGCGATCGGCTACCCGCTCGCCTCCCTGCGCGACGCCGGAGCGCATCTGCGCTTCGGATCCGATGCTCCGGTTTCCGAGCTCGATCCGTGGCACGCCATCTCCGCCGCCGTATCGCGCACCGACGATGAGCGGGAGCCGTGGCATCCGGAGGAGCGGATCACGGTCGACCAGGCGATCGAGGCGAGTGTACGGTCGACCCTGCGCCCGGGGGAACCGGCCGACATCGTCCTCTGCGCCGTCGACCCGCGCACCGCGACGGGGGAGGGTCTCCGGTCCATGCCGGTCGTCGCCACGGTGCTGGCCGGTCACGTCACGCACACCGCGTAACCCGCGGAACGCACGACGAAGGGGTGGTCCTCGGAGAACCGAGGACCACCCCTTCGAGTGTCAGGCGACCTTGATCAGGCGGCGATGTGCGAGACCAGGAACCAGCGGTCCTTCTCGAGGCCGCGCTGGATCTCGATCGCGACGTCCTGGCTGGTCAGGTCGACCTCGTCGAGGCCTTCGACCGCAGCCTTGACGTCGACGAGGATGGCGTCGATGTCGGAGATGACCGCGCGGACGAGCTCGTCCGACGGGGTGAAGCCTGCGGGGACCGCGGTGGCGCCGGCCTTCTCCGAGACGGCGTTCACACGCGCGTCGATCGGCAGGCCCAGGGCGACGATGCGCTCCGCGGCCGTGTCGGCGAAGTCGCCGGCGTGCGCGACGATCGTGTCGAGCAGTTCGTGGACGCCGATGAAGTTGGCTCCGCGGACGTGCCAGTGGGCCTGCTTGCCGTTGACGGTCAGGGCCTGGAGGCCGAGCACGACGGGGGAGAGGAACTGGGCTGCGCCGGCAGCCACGGTCGGGTCGATGGCGGTGGTGGAAACGGTCTGTGCCTTGCTCATCTTGTGCTCCTCCGGAACGGATTCTCGTGTCTGATGTAGACAACGCTACTCAGCCTCAGACATTCCGCAAGCAAGCTGAGGCTCGGCTCACTTCCGTGTTTTTCCGCGGCGGTGAGGGTAGTCTCGCCTCATGAGCATCGCCGCCGGAGCCTCCGTCCTCGCCCTTCCCGGGAGCGCGCCGTCGATCGACGGATCGGCGTTCGTGGCGGATGGCGCGCGCATCATCGGAGACGTCTCGCTCGCCGCCGGCTCGAGCGTCTGGTACAACGCCGTGCTGCGCGGGGACTCGGCAGGCATCGTCATCGGGCCGGGCTCCAACGTGCAGGACAACGTGTCGGTGCACGTCGACTCCGGTCATCCCGTGGTCGTGGGCGCCAAGGTCTCGATCGGGCACAACGCCGTCGTGCACGGGTGCACGATCGGAGACGGCACGCTGGTCGGCATGGGCGCGGTCATCCTCAGCGGTGCTGTCATCGGAGCGGGCTGCCTGATCGCCGGCGGCGCCGTGGTCCTCGGCGGGTCCGAGATCCCCGCCGGATCACTCGTGGCCGGTGTGCCGGCGAAGGTGCGTCGTGCCCTCGACGAGGACGAGCGCGCCGGTCTGATCGCGAACGCGGACATCTACCTCGGCCACTCGCAGACCCACGCGGCGGCGACTCCGGTCTGAACGCCCCGACCGATAGGCTGAGATCCGTACGGGGCGGTGGCCAAGCTGGTTAAGGCAGTGGGCTCATAACCCAACGATCGCGGGTTCAAGTCCCGCCCGCCCTACCCGTCGAGTCCGCGCCCCCCTTCCGGGTTTCCCGAGGCGATACGCGCCTGCCCACCCCTCCTGTGGCGCGGTGGCAGACGCGTATCGCTCGGAGGGATTCGACTCAGGCGTGGTCTCCGGTGGCTCTGCTCTCGTAGCGAGCTCGAGCCACGGCGTCCGAAGGGATCACCAGGGTGGGCCTGGTGGCCTGGTGGAGCACGTTCGCGGAGGTGCTCCCCAGCAGCGTGGCCTTGAGGCCCCGCAGTCCCCGCGAGCCGAGCACGATCAGGGTGATGTCGAGCTCTTCGGCCGCCTCGATGATGGCCTCGGATGCCGTCGAGACCGTCGATGAGACGAGCGGCTCGGCTTTCAGCCCGTGCGCCCGCGCGAGTTCCGCGCCCTCGGAAGCGACCAGCTCGGACGCATCCAGGTCCGCGGCGGCGAGCCCCTGCAGGTTCTCGAAATCCGGGTGGCCCTGCAGATGGGCGGCGAAGCTCTCCATCGGCTGTCGGGCGTAGAGCAGGATGGCCTCGGCGCCAGGGAACAGTGATGCGGCGGTCTCGACCGCGCTCTTCGCATTCGTCGAGCCGTCGTAGGCGATCAGGAGTCGGGGAGTGGACATGTGTGTTCTTCTCTCATCTCGGGGCGGGGTGCCCGGGGACTCCCGGGCACCCCTTTGCGGTGGAGCTGCCGGGCTCGCGTGCGCGGCAGCGTGATCGCTACACCTGGCGGGTGTCGATCGCGTGGGCGGACCTCTTCGTGCGGAAGAGGATCTGCGTGAGCAGGGCCCCGAGCAGCGCGATGGAGCCGGCGGCGATGAACGCCGCCGAGTACCCGCTCGTCAGAGCGACGGGGTCGTCGAGCTGCCCCGACCCGAAGCCTGCCGCGATCGCCGAGACCACGGCGAGCCCGATCGCGGAACCGACCTGGTAGCTGGTGTTGACGATGCCGGAGGCGAGGCCCCCTTCCTCGGGTCGAGCCGCCGAGATCGCGGTCTGCAGGGACGGGATGAAGGCGAGAGCCTGTCCGAATGCCACGACGAGGGAAGGCCCGAAGGCATCCACCCAGTAGTTGCCGTCGGGGCGGATGAATGCCATCCAGCCGAGTCCCGCGGCCAAGATGATCAGGCCGAGAACGATCGGGACCTTGGGGCCGACCGCCGCGATGATGCGCGGGGCGAGCACGATCATCCCGATCATGATCAGGATCGTCATCGGCAGCAGGGCGGCTCCCGCGGGGAACGCGGAGAACCCGAGGACCTGCTGCAGGTAGAGGTTCAGGAAGAACCACATGGGTACCCAGGCCGCGCCGAGCAGGACCTGCGCGATGTTCGCGGCCCCGAGATTCGGGGACCGGAAGATCGACAGGCGCATCAGCGGGTCACGCTTCACCCTCTGGATGATCACGAAGAGCACCAGCAGGACGACGCCGATGCCGATCGCGATCCAGGTCTCCGCCGATGCCCAGCCGGCGACCTCGGCGCGCACGATGCCGTAGACGAGAGCCGCGAGACCGAGTGTCACGGTGAGAGCCCCGAGGATGTCCACGGATCCGCGTGCGCCGAGCTTGCCGCCGGGGAGTGCCTTCCACATCACGGCCAGCACGATCACGGCGATCGGCACGTTGATGAAGAAGACCCAGGGCCACGAGGCGAACTCGGTGATGACGCCGCCGAGGAAGACCCCGGCGGTGCCACCGGCAGGGGCCGCCGCACCGTAGAAGGCCATGGCCTTGGTGAGTTCCTTGGGGTTGGAGCCGAAGATCATCATCAGCAGCGTGAGTGCGGCCGGGGCGATCAGCGCGGAGCCGACGCCCTGCAGGATGCGGCCGAGCAGTTCCACAGGGACGTTTCCGGCGAAGCCGGCCACGAGCGAGCCGATCGCGAGGACGACCCAGCCGATCGCGAACATCTTCCGCGGCCCGAAGAGGTCGGAGAGTCGGCCGCCGAGCAGCAGCAGACCCCCGAGGGCGATGACGTAGGCGTTGAAGACCCAGGACAGGGTGTGCGGGCTGAAGCCGAGATCCGCCTGCATGCGCGGCAGTGCGACTCCGATGATCGATGCATCCATGATCACCATGAACTGCGCCAGGGCGATGAGGGTGAGTCCCCACCAGCGGGCGGGACTTCTTGAGGATGACGCTGACACGACGTGCTCCGTTTCGACGAGGAGGGCAAGGAGTGGAGAGGGGAATCCCTCCACCGGAACCATACCCTAGGGGGGTACGGTATAGATCCATCGACGAAGACACAGCGGAGTCGGCGAAGGGCGGGCGCAGACGACGGGGGAGCCGGAATGCAGCGCGAGGAGAGCGGGAAAACGCGAGAAGACCGGGAAGGGGACCGGAAACTCGCAGAGGGCCGATCACACAGGACGACCACACAGGGCGACTACTCCGGGGAGGACTCAGCCTCGCGTGTCTTCTCCGTCTTCATGGTCGTCGACGTCGTTCTGGTGACCCGCAGCAGTGAGCAGCAGCAGGCAGCGGTGCTCGGTGACGAAGGGGTCCAGACGCTGCACCTCCAGCGGCCCACCGCTCTGCCGGAGCACGTCGCGCACGAGCTGAGCATGCACGTCGCAGACGAGATCCTGATCCTCGGCGAGTTGTCGCCGATAGCGGCAGGGGACGAGGTCGATCCGCAGCGCATCCTCATCGACGACGGGATCCAGGCCCACGTCGTCGAGGTGCTCATACAGCACGTCGACCTGGCGCAACGCGTCGGCGTCGAGTCTCGTCGCGCCGGCGGACGTCGTCGCGCGGTACATCCGGCCTCGCGTCATCGCGCCTTCGACACGCGCCGCGGCCACGGAGCTCGATGACGCTTCGTGAACCGGGTGGAACACCACCGGCGGACGACCGCGCGTTCCCGCCCTCAGCGTCTCGCTCCGGATCAGGCCCTCGTCTTCCAGGACCCGGAGGTGATCCCGTGCGGTGTTGAGCGGGATGCCGCTCTCCTGGGCGAGCGCGCGGGCGGAGCGTCCGGGCTTCTCCTGGACGATGCGGAGCAGACGGAGCCGACGGGGTTGTGTCAGTCCGCGGAAGTCGTGAGCGCGACGAGGCATGTGGTGAGCGTAGGCGCGGCGACCTGTACGCGTTGGACGTTCGACCGGAAATAACCCGGTGGAACCGGCGGTGCCTTCGTTCACGGTCGGCGAGGGTGGAGATCATGACGAACACGAGAAGGGGAGTCATGACGCTCTCCCCGGAGTCCGAGTCCATCGTCCACGCCACCGCCGGGGTCGTCGCGCAGCATGCCGACGAGATCACGACGCTGTTCTACCGGGAGATGTTCGCCGCGCACCCGGAGCTGCTCCGCGTCTTCAACCGCGCGAATCAGGCGATCGGCGAGCAGCCGAAGGCCCTCGCCGCATCGGTCGTCGCCTTCGCCGTGCACCTCATCGACCCGGAGGCACCGGACTTCACACCGATCATGCAGCGGATCGCCCACAAGCACGTGTCGCTCGGGATCCAGGCGCGGCAGTACACGATCGTCGGACATCATCTCCTCGATGCCGTCGGTGTCGTCCTCGGAGACGCCGTCACACCCGAGGTGCGCGCCGCCTGGGACGAGGTGTACTGGCTCTTCGGCTGCTCCCTCATCGCGGAGGAGGCCAAGCTCTACGCGCTGGGCGGGACCGACCCGGAGCAGCCGTGGCGCGCGCACCGCGTCGTGGAGCGGATCGAGGAGTCGCCGGACGTGATCTCGCTGCTCCTGGCGCCCGTGACCGGCGATGTGGCGCCGCACCGCACCGGACAGTACGTGGCGATCGCCGTGGACCTCCCGGACGGGGCGCGCCAGCCCCGCCAGTACACGATCTCGTCCGGCCCCCGCGGCGACACCCTGCGCGTGACCATCAAACGCGTGCGCGGCGATGGCGAGACGCCGGCCGGGCAGGTCTCGACCTGGCTTCACGAGAACGCGCATCCCGGCACCGTGCTCGACGTGTCGCAGCCCGCGGGAGACGTCGTCCTCGACGACGCCGAGCATCCGCTCGTGCTCGTTTCGGCCGGGATCGGCATCACCCCGATCGCCGCCATCCTCGAGGACCTGTCACGCCGATCGCCGTCGCGCACGGTGCGCCTGTTCCACGCCGATCGCGCGCACGACACCCACGCGCTGTACGCCACGCTCCGCCGCCAGGTGCTCGCGATGGAGGATGCCCGCGCACAGAACTGGTACGAGTCCGACGCGGAACTCGCGCCCACGCTGCACCCCGCACTTCCCGGACGCATGGACCTCGCCGAGGTCGAGCTCCCGGACGACGCGGTGGTCTTCATGTGCGGGCCGCTCGCGTTCATGCGCGCCGCACGGGAGACCCTGATGGCCCGTGGAGTGCCGGCCGACCGCATCTCCTACGAGGTCTTCGGGCCGGACCTGTGGGCCCGACAGCCCGGCACCGACGCCGCCTGAGGGCCCGCGCACGGAGTGGGCGAAGAAAGGGCGGGGGCGCTGTCAACCCCCTCCTCGGGATCGACGCTCGACGCCATCCTCGTGATGTGCGGCAGCGCGCCGCAGAACGGAGGCATCATGAGCATCGGAAGTGGAATCGCCCTCTTCGTGATCGGAGCGATCCTCGTCTTCGCGGTGAACGTGGACGTACCGTGGATCGACCTGGACATGGTCGGCTACATCCTGATGGGCGCCGGCGTCCTCATCTTCCTCATCGGCATCGTGCTGCTGGCGCGTCGCCGCCGCACGGAGACGGTGTCCCGCACGTTCGTCGATCCCGCCACCGGCGAGCCGACGACGCGCCGATCGGTCAGCTCCAGCGGCGACGAGCCGGTGTGAGCAGGACGGCTGGCGGCAACCGCGCAGGGAGCGACGCGGAGCCGTCAGTCGGTCGGGGTGCTCTCCAGGTGCTCCTCCACGAGCATGATCCCGCCGCTCGAACTCGCCGAGTGGGCCAGCTCCTCGATCCACTTCCTGCTCAGCTCCGGTGATTCCGGCTCCTGGAACACGAAGCGGAGCGGGATCGACGGGTGCAGCCACAGCGTCGATCGCCCGGGCGCGTCCCCTTCCGGGTGCCGCCAGGACAGGGTGAAGCTCTCGTTGCGACGGAGCTTGGTGGCGATGACGACCTTCAGATGCGCGAGTGCACGGTCATCGATCTGGATCGGTGTCTTCGCGTCTCCGTAATAGAGGCTGCCCATCAGCGAGTGACGAGTTCGGGGGTGTGCGGGGGACGGACCATGGGACTCCTCGAGGGCATGCGCGAAGGACCGAGAAGCGCGGTCCGGGTACTCGAACTCTAGCCAGGACGGCGCGCAGGCTCCGGCGGCGGGCGTCGACCCGCCGTCGCAGGCGAACAGAGTGTTCGCCTGGTGTCACGGAGCGGGCAGCGCAGGTGGGACGCCGTAGGCCTCGCGGTACGCGGCGGTGAACCGCGACGAGTTGCTGAATCCCCAGCGACGGGCGACCTCGCCCACCGAGCGGGCGCCGCCGACGTGCAGATCCCGATGGGCTCCCTCGAGCCGAGCGCGACGCAGCGCCTGTGCGGGCGTGATGTCGAGAGCGCGGCGGAACGCGTACTGGAGACCCCGCGTCGAGATGTAGGCCGCGGCCGCCACCTCGTCGATCGTGATGGGGAGGTGCGCGTTCTCATCAATGTAAGCCAGGGCGCGGCGGACGGACGCCGGCGCACCGGAACGCTGAGCGGGTCGACGGAGCGCATCGCTGAAGGTCGTGGGGAATGCCGAGAGCGTCATCATCAGGGCATGCCGCTCGAGCTCGGCGCGCAGCAGGGGCTCCGCTCCCGCCGTCCCGAGGAGCTGCTCGACGTACGCGAACGATTTCTCCCAGCGATGCGCGTCAGCGGGGGAGTGGGGGACGAGTCCGGCCGCGCGCAGTTCGCTCCGGTCGTCTCCGGTGAGCTGCCGCGCAAGGTCCTCGGCGGCCCGACGATCGAAGATCACGGCCCGGACGTCGGCGGTACGGTCCCATTCCGCGTCGACCCGGGTGCCGTCGGAGATCCACGGCGAACGGGCGTCCAGGGTGTCGCGACCGGCCCACACACGGGCGGTGGGAGCGTCGACGCGGCACACGAGGATCTGGTCGTGCGGCTCGGCGGTCGAGTGCACCTGCGCGGCGAGCCGGTAGTTCACGAGCGTCGCGTCGTCGAGGTCTTCGGATCGCCAGTCGAAGCGGAAGCGGTGCGGATCAGCGCGCTGGAGCGACGACGAGGGTACGTACTGCTGCCACGTGGACTCCACCTGCTCCACATCCGTGGAGGTGAACTGCATGCGCTCCTCCTTGTTCTCCGCGCCGTCGTCTGTCGGGGCTTCAGCCGGTGACGGGCCGAATCGATCGTACGGGCCACGTTCCGTCGAGAGCATCCTCGGGGTCGAGGCGCCCGATGCTCACGAAGTACTCGGTGAGACTCGCAGCCTGTGATCTCGCCCAGCCGATCTGGTGGGTGTGCAGCTCGATCGGCGTGTCCGGAAGGGCGAACTGACGCGCCAGCGCCTGGGCCACGCGACCGGCGGCGATCGCGTCGGCGGATGCCTCATGGGCGGCTTCGAGCGCGACCGAGTAGTGGGCGGCCACGACCTCGAGCGTGCGCCTGCCCCGGCGGTAGCGGTCGTACGCCTTGTCGATCACGAGCGGATCGATGATCGGCGAGGGGTCGGCCAGCGGTTCCACATCGTGCCGGACGGCGTCGAACGCGAGGAGGGAGAAGTCGTACGACGCGTTGTAGGCCACCACGGGCACGCCCTGGTCGAACAACGAGCGCAGTGCCGCGGTGACCTCGGCGACGACCTCGCGAGCGGGACGACCATGCGACCGCGCGTGTTCCGTCGTGATGCCGTGCACGGCGGTGGCGCCCTCGGGGATCGGGACCCCCGGGTCGGCCAACCAGGACCGCGCGGCGATCTCGCGACCCTCGGCATCGAGCACGCCCACGTATGCGGTGACGACACGGTCGGTCGTCACATCCACCCCTGTGGTCTCCAGGTCGAACACCCCGACGCGGGTGAGCCACGCGGGGAGGGCGAGACCGGACGGCATGTCCCCACGCTATGGCCGGGCGCCGACATTCAGGAGAAGGCGCACGGCGACTCGTAGACTCGGAGCATGACCGTGCCTTCCCCCTATGCGGATCGTCTTCGTCGCCTCCCCGTGCGCCGCTTCGAGGTCGAGGTGCGCGGCGCGACCACCGCTTACTGGGTGTACGGGCCGGAGGACGCCGAGACCACGGTCGTCGCGGTCCACGGATTCCGCGGCGAGCACCACGGTCTCGAACCCGTGCTCGCCTACCTTCCGGAGGTGCGGGTGGTCGCCCCCGATCTCCCCGGATTCGGGGAATCGGCGCCGCTGCCCGGCCGCAGACACGACCTCGACGAGTATGCCGGGTGGCTCACCGACTTCGCCGCGGCGGTCGCTCCGGGCGCCGTCATCCTCGGACACTCGTTCGGATCGATCGTGTCGTCCGCCGCCGTCGCCCGAGGACTGCAGACGCCGCGTCTGATCCTGCTCAACCCGATCGGTGCGCCCGCGCTCGAGGGGCCGAAGGGCCTGATGACGCGCCTCGCGGTGCTCTACTACGCCCTCGGCGCCCGGCTTCCGGAGAAGCTCGGCACCGCTCTGCTGCGCAACCGGATCATCGTCCGCGTGATGAGCATCACGATGGCGAAGACGAACGACCCGGGGCTGCGTCGGTTCATCCACGACCAGCACGACACCTACTTCTCACGATTCTCGGACCGAGATGTGCTTCGGGACGCCTTCGTGGCGAGCGTCTCCCACGACGTCAGGGAGTTCGCCCCCGCGATCGACGTGCCCACGCTGCTCGTCGCCGCCGAGCGCGATGACATCACCCCCATCGAGGCCGAGCGCACGTTGGCCACGCTGTTCCCCGAGGCGTCGCTCGTCGAGATCGCCCATGTGGGGCACCTCATCCACTACGAGACGCCGGCCGAGGCTGCGGGTGCCGTGCGACGCTTCCTCAGGATTCCCGTCGCGCGAGGCCGATGAGCCCGGCGACCCGGAACGGGATCACCTCGCCCATCGCGAGGGAGGTCTCGGTCCGCTCGACGCCCTCGATCGACAGGATGCGCGCATCGGTGTCGAAGAGGTGACGGGCGTCGCGGCACGCGACCCGCGCGAGCAGGTCGATGGAGCCGCTGAGCCCGTGAGCCTGCACGACCTCGGGGATGCGGGCGAGCTCATTGATGATCCGCGGCAACTCCGTCTGCCGCACGCCGATGCTCACGAAGGCCTGCAGGGGGAAGCCGAGCACATCCGGTGAGAACGACCTCTCGTAGGAGAGGAAGATGCCGGTCTGCTCCAAGCGCGCCATCCGCGCCTGGATCGTGTTGCGGGAGAGGCCGAGATTCTCCGCCAGCGCGACGATCGTGGTCCTCGGGTCGTCGGCGAGGGCGGCGAGAAGCTCGAGATCGATGCGGTCCAGTCCTGGCATAGTGCCAAACCCTAGCAGCACCGATAGGACGCATATTGAGCAACATGCTCAAGGCGATCTCGAATGCTTGAGCGAGGTGTGCAGCAGACGTACTCTCAGACCATGCCGGTGATGACGCCGACATCAGTGCGCGGAGCCTCACGAGGGCCGCCGAGGACGAGGAGGACGACGATGTCACCGCAGATCACCCCCATCGCAGACACCGCCCAGGATCTGGAGCTCGCCGAGCGCATCCTGGCGCCGGATGGAACCCGCATCGCGAACTCCCGGCTCGACCCGTTCGTCGCCGACGTCGATGCGGAGCAGCTGCGCTCCCTGCTCCGCGACATGGTCATCCTCCGCCGCATCGACGCCGAGGGCGTCGCGCTGCAGCGACAGGGCCAGCTCGGCCTCTGGGCGCCCTGCCAGGGCCAGGAGGCGACGCAGATCGGCACCGCCAGAGCACTCGCCCCGGAGGACTACGTGTTCCCCAGCTACCGCGAGACCGGCGTCATCTATGCGCGCGGCGCTCAGCCGGGCGACTACGTCCGCATGTGGCGCGGTGAAGAGGGGGCGGCATACGACCCCGCTGCCCTCGGCGTCGCGCCGCTGCAGATCATCATCGGCGCGCAGACGCTGCACGCCGTCGGCTACGCGCTCGGCATCCAGCACGACCGCGCGGCCGAGGTGGCGGTGACGTACTTCGGAGACGGTGCGACGAGCCAGGGCGACGTCAACGAGGCGATGATCTTCGCCTCCTCGTACCAGGCGCCCGTGGTCTTCGTGTGCCAGAACAACCACTGGGCCATCTCCGAGCCGGTGTCGGTCCAGTCGCAGTACCCGATCGCCGGACGGGCGCCCGGTTTCGGGATCCCCAGCGTCCGGGTCGACGGCAACGACGTCCTCGCCTGCATGGCCGCCATGCGCTGGGCCCTGGAGCACGCGCGCTCGGGCAAGGGGCCCGCCTACATCGAGGCCGTGACCTACCGGATGGGCCCGCACACGACGGCCGACGACCCGACCCGGTACCGCGATGAGGCCGAGCTCGAGTCGTGGCGCCGGCGCGACCCGATCGCCCGGCTCGAGGCCCACCTGCGCGCGAGGGGGGAGCTGTCGGAGGAGCACCTCGCCGACACGCAGGCGGCAGCGGACATCGTCGCGAAGGAGATGCGCGCCGCGTGCCTCGGCATGGTGACGCGCCCGCCCCTCGCCGTCTTCGACGGCGTCTACGCCGAACCGCACACCGGTCTCGACCGGCAGCGCGACGAGTACGCCGCCTACCTCGCGAGCTTCGAGAGCGAGGCCGGAGCATGACCGAACTCACCCTCGGCAAGGCGCTCGGCGCCGGCCTCCGTCAGGCGATGCGGGACGACGACAAGGTCGTCCTCCTCGGCGAGGACATCGGCCGACTCGGCGGCGTGTTCCGCATCACCGACGGGCTGCTCGACGAGTTCGGCGCCGCCCGGGTGATCGACACGCCCCTGGCCGAGTCCGGCATCGTCGGGACCGCGGTGGGGTTGGCTTTCCGTGGATACCGCCCGGTCGTCGAGATCCAGTTCGACGGCTTCGTCTATCCCGCGTTCGACCAGATCGTCGCGCAGGTGGCCAAGCTCCACTACCGCACGCAGGGGCGTGTGAAGATGCCGATCACGATCCGCATCCCGTGGGCGGGCGGCATCGGCGCGGCCGAGCATCACTCCGAGTCCCCGGAGGCGTACTTCGTGCACACCGCCGGCCTCCGGGTCGTCGCCGTCTCGAACCCCGAGGACGCGTACCGGAGCCTGCGTCAGGCGATCGCTTCCGACGACCCGGTGATCTTCTTCGAACCGAAGCGGCTCTACCACCACAAGGGGGAGGTCGATCTCGAGGCTCCGCTGGCCGACGCGCCGCCGATGGGCCTGGCACGGGTGGTGCGTGCGGGTACCGACGCGACGCTGATCACCTACGGCGCGATGGTCGGCACCGCACTCCAGGCGGCGGAAGCCGCCGAGGACGAGGGGATCTCGCTGGAGGTGATCGATCTGCGCTCGCTCTCGCCGGTCGACTACGACTCCGTCGCCGCATCCGTCCGCAAGACCGGACGGGTCGTCGTCGCGCACGAGGCGTCGCGCGAAGCCGGGGTGGCCGCCGAGGTGATCGCGAGCATCACGGAACGGTGCTTCGAGTACCTGGAGTCCGCGCCCCTGAGGGTCACCGGACACGACGTGCCCTACCCGCCCGCGAAGCTCGAGAAGTACCACCTGCCCGACCTCGACCGGCTGCTCGACGCGGTCGACCGCGTGCTCGACCGACCGAACAGCCTGACGGGAGCGGACGCATGATCGCGGAGTTCCGGCTTCCCGACCTCGGCGAGGGACTCACCGAGGCCGAGGTGGTGCAGTGGCTGGTCGCCCCCGGGGACCAGGTCGCTCTCAACCAGACGCTCGCGGAGGTGGAGACGGCGAAGGCCGTGGTGGAGCTGCCGTCGCCGTACGAGGGGACGGTCTCGACACTGCATGCGGAAGCGGGGGAGACCGTCGCCGTCGGTGCACCGCTGATCGCGTTCGACGTCGTCGGTGAAGAGGAAGCTCCGGTGTCGTCCGACGACGGTGCCGAGAAGGCGCAACCGAACCTCGTCGGCTACGGGGCGGCCCCCACGACGGCCGGGAGGCCGGCCCGCCGAGCGCGCCGCATCGGTGGCACGCCCGCCGTCGTCGACACGGCGGTCCTCGAGGCGGCACCGCATGATGCGGCCCCGACCGTGGCGATCGACTCCGTCGTCGAGCGGCCGCGATCCACGCCTCCGGTGCGCGCGCACGCCAAGCGGCTCGGTATCGACCTCGTCCTCGTGGCCGCGGAAGTCGGCGACCGGCTGATCACCCGCGCCGACGTCGACGCCTATGCAGAACGCACCGGTGCACGCGGAACACGAGCGGACGAGGCGCCGTCGATCGCGACCTCCGTACCGTCGAGCCCGGCGGCACTCGCGGCGGACGAGCGCGAGACGCGCATCCCCATCCGCGGAGTGCGCAAGCACACGGCGGCGGCGATGGTGCAGAGCGCGTTCACGGCACCGCACGTCACGGTCTTCCATACCGTCGATGTGACGGCGACCATGGACCTCCTCGCGAAGCTCCGCGACGACCGCTCACTGAGCGAGCACCGGATCGGTCCACTCGCCGTCGTGGCGAAGGCCGTGTGCCTCGCCCTCGGTCGGACCCCGGGTCTGAACTCGCGCTGGGACGAGCCCGCCGGGGAGATCGTTCAGCACAACTACGTCGATCTCGGGATCGCCGCGGCGACGGAGCGGGGCCTCATCGTCCCGTTGATCCGCGACGCGGAACGCCTGACCGTGGTGGGGCTGGCCGACGCCGTGAAGACGCTCGCAGAGGTGGCGCGCTCGGGGAAGACCTCCCCGGCCGAACTCGCCGGCGGGACCTTCTCTATCTCGAACATCGGGGTGTTCGGAGTCGACGCGGGCACACCGATCCTCCCGCCCGGTCAGTCCGGGATCCTCGCTGTCGGCGCCGTCCGCCGACAGCCGTGGGAGTTCCGGGGAGACATCGCCCTGCGTCAGGTCATGACCCTGAGCCTCTCGTTCGACCACCGTCTGGTGGACGGAGCCGAGGGGGCGCGGTTCCTCAAGGACGTCGCCGACATCCTCGAGGAGCCCGGACGGGCGATGCTGCTCAGCTAGGCGCTCGCAGTGCGGCCTCCGCCATCGCGACCAGCACGGTCGCGGTGGCGGAGTGGCGCCGGGCGGCGGCCCGGGTGCTGTGCGGGGTCGAGTTGATCAGACCGAAGCACGCCTGCACCCGCAGACGCAGCTCGTCCCGATCCGTGTCGGCGTCGGACGGGTGCAGCGGGGAGAGCGCGTCCATCCAGAGCTCGATGTAGGCGCGCTGCAGACGGCGGACCTCGGCGCGGTCGGCGGAGGACAGGAACGCGACGTCGCGGTCCTGCACCTGGATGACCTCGGCGTTGCCGAGGGCGAACTCCACGTGGAAGCGGATCAGCGCGCGCATCCGCTCATCGGGGGCGGCAGCCTCCTCGGCCACACGACCCCCGCCATGGATGAGGTCCTGGCTGACCTTGACCAGCACGGCCCCCAGCAGGGCCTGCTTGCCGGCGAAGTGACGGTACACGGCGGGACCGGACACGCCCACGGCTGCCCCGATGTCCTCGAGGCTCACGCCGCTGTAGCCGCGCGCGGCGAAGAGTCGTGCGGCAGCGTGCAGGATCGCGTCGGACCGTTCGGCCTTGGCGCGGTCGCGGGCGGTGACCGGGCTTGTCATCTCAGTTAATCCTCGCTAACCTGATCGAACGGGTTAGTGAACACTAACCGAGAATGCCTGCACCGCGCCAGGGCTCGCCCGCGCGAACGTGAGTCGAGGAGGACGTCACGATGCCCGCAACCCAGGAGTCCCTCGCGCAGGAGCTGCGCGAGCGCCTCGCGAAAGCCGCCCGCGGGGGACCGGAGGCGTCTCGCGAGCGGCATGTGTCGCGCGGCAAGCTGCTCCCTCGGGACCGCGTCACGCGGGTGCTCGACGAGGGCAGCCCCTTCCTCGAGGTGGCACCGCTCGCCGCCGACGGACTGTACGGGGGAGAGGCGCCGGGCGCCGGAGTCATCGCCGGCATCGGGCTCGTCCACGGACGCCAGGTGATGGTCGTCTGCAACGACGCGACCGTGAAGGGCGGCACGTACTACCCGCTCACGGTGAAGAAGCACCTGCGCGCGCAGGAGATCGCGCTCGAGAACCGCCTGCCCTGTCTGTACCTGGTCGATTCGGGAGGAGCGTTCCTGCCGAAACAGGATGAGGTCTTCCCCGATCGGGAGCACTTCGGCCGGATCTTCTTCAACCAGGCCCGTATGTCGGCCGAGGGGATCCCGCAGCTCGCGGCGGTGCTCGGTTCGTGCACGGCGGGTGGCGCCTACGTTCCCGCCATGAGCGACGAGACCGTGATCGTGCGCGGACAGGGCACCATCTTCCTCGGCGGCCCGCCGCTGGTGAAGGCCGCGATCGGCGAGGTCGTGACGGCGGAGGAGCTGGGTGGCGGCGAGCTGCACGCGCGACGGAGCGGTGTCGTCGATCACCTGGCGGAGGACGACGAGCACGCTCTCGAGATCCTCCGCGACATCGTCGCCACGCTCCCTCCGCCCGCGCCTCCCGCCTGGGAGGTGCAGAGCAGTCGACCGCCGTCCGAGCTCAATCCGCTGTACGACGTCGTCCCCGTCGACGTGAACGCCGGGTACGACGTGCACGAGGTGATCTCGCGTCTGGTCGACGGCGACACGTTCCTGGAGTTCAAGCCGGCGTACGGAACCACGCTCGTCACGGGCTTCGCACGCCTCCACGGTCACCCGGTCGGCATCGTCGCGAACAACGGGGTCCTGTTCAGCGAATCCGCGCTCAAGGGGGCGCACTTCATCGAGCTGTGCGACCAGCGCGGCATCCCGCTCCTCTTCCTCCAGAACATCACGGGCTTCATGGTCGGGTCCGACGCCGAGGCCGGAGGGATCGCGAAGGACGGCGCGAAGATGGTCACCGCTGTCGCCAGCACCCGGGTGCCGAAGCTCACCGTCATCATCGGCGGCTCCTTCGGTGCGGGGAACTACTCGATGTGCGGGCGCGCGTACTCGCCGCGGTTCCTCTGGACCTGGCCCGCGAGCCGGATCTCGGTCATGGGCGGGGCGCAGGCCGCGTCGGTCCTGGCCACCGTCAAGGAGGATCAGCTCACCGCCCGAGGGGAGTCCTGGAGCGGTGACGAGCGCGCCGCATTCGAGGACCCGATCCGCGAGCAGTACGAGAACCAGGGCGAGCCCTACTACGCCACCGCCCGCCTGTGGGACGACGGCATCGTCGATCCCGCGCAGACCCGCGACCTCCTGGGCCTCGCCCTCGACGTCGTCGCCCGCAGTCCGCTGCCCGAGCCGCGCTTCGGCGTCTTCCGGATGTGAGTGCCATGTCGCCGTCGAACACCGTCTCCTTCCACACCGTCCTCGTCGCCAACCGCGGGGAGATCGCCCGCCGCGTGATCCGCACCCTGCGCGCCCTCGGGATCCGCAGCGTGGCGGTCTACAGCGACGCCGACGCCGCAGCGCCGCATGTGCGCGAGGCCGACGTCGCCGTGCGGATCGGCCCCGCACCCGCTTCCGACTCCTACCTCGACATCGATGCGGTGATCGCCGCAGCCCGCAGCACGGGGGCGCAGGCGATCCACCCGGGCTACGGCTTCCTCTCCGAGAGCGTCGGACTCGCCGAGGCCTGCGCAGAGAGCGGCATCGTGTTCATCGGTCCGTCCGTCGACGCCCTGCAGATCATGGGGGACAAGGCGCGCGCTCGTGAGCACGTGCTGCGCTACGGTGTGCCCGTCGTCCCCGGGTTCGACGCCAAGGGGCTGTCCGATCTCGAGATCGCCGAGGAGGCCGACCGGGTCGGGTACCCGCTCCTCGTCAAGCCGAGTGCCGGCGGCGGCGGGAAGGGCATGGAGGTCGTCGCGGACGCGGCGGGTCTCCGAGCTGCACTCGCGTCGGCGCGACGGGTCGCGGCATCCGCGTTCGGGGACGATTCCCTCATCCTCGAACGGCTCATCCGCCGCCCTCGACACATCGAGGTGCAGGTGTTCGGCGATACGCACGGGACGGTCGTCGCCCTCGGCGAGCGCGAGTGCACGCTCCAGCGTCGCCATCAGAAGGTGATCGAGGAGGCGCCGTCCGCCGGCATCCCCGCGCACACGCGTGAGCGACTGCTGTCCGCCGCGGTGCTCGCCGCGGAGAGCGTCGAGTACGTCGGCGCCGGCACCGTGGAGTTCCTCGTCGATGCCGACGCGCCGGACGAGGTCTTCTTCATCGAGATGAACACGCGGCTGCAGGTGGAGCATCCGGTGACCGAGGAGGTCACCGGTCTCGACCTGGTCGCCCTCCAGCTCCGGGCCGCGGATGGGCTCGCGCTGGACGTCACTCCCCGGCTCCGCGGCCATGCGGTCGAGGCGCGGGTGTACGCGGAGTCGCCCGAGCGCGGCTTCCTCCCCTCCACCGGCACGGTCCTGCTGTTCGAGGAGCCGGTCGGGGTGCGCGTCGACGCCGCGATCGAGACCGGCAGCGAGGTGACCGGGTTCTACGACCCGATGATCGCCAAGGTGATCGCGTTCGCCGACGATCGCGCCACCGCCCTCGCGCGGCTCGACGACGCTCTCGCCCGCACGGTCGTGCTGGGCGTGGACACGAACATCGCGTTCCTCCGCCGGCTCTGCCGTGACGCGCGGGTCCTCGCGGGGGATCTCGACACCGGCCTCATCGAGACCCTGCTGCCCCTGGCGGTCGAGCACCCCTCGTCCGCGCAGCTCGCGGCGGCCGCGGATGCCGTCGCGGTGCCGAGCACTCCGCCCCGCACGAGCGATCTGTGGCGCGAGCGACCGGGGTGGCGGCTCGGGGCCGAGAGCGTGGCATCCGGACGTTTCGTGGCGCTCACCGACGACGACGAGATGGTCGAGCTCGAGTCTGCTCCGGGAGCGGCTTCGCGACGTCCCGTGCGTGCCGCCGTGGATGCCGACGGGGCGGTGTGGGTCGCGGAGGAGGGCCACACGGCCCGACTGCGCCCGCTCGACCGACGACAGCGGATGCTGCGTCGTCTCGCCGCCCGGGAGGCGGGTTCGGCGGCGACGGAGCCGGAGGGACGGGCGCCCATGCCGGGCAGTGTGGTCGCCGTGCACGTCTCGGACGGCGACACCGTGTCGGCCGGCGACCCGCTGGTCGCGATCGAGGCGATGAAGATGGAGCACCAGGTGCTCGCGCCGCACGACGGCGTGGTGCATCTGCTGGTCGCCGTGGGCGATCAGGTGCGGCGCGACCAACCGGTCGCCCGTGTGACGACGGAGGAGAGTTGATCATGGAAGACCTGTCCGAGGAGGAGCGCGAGCTCGCCGCCATGGTGCGTGAGTTCGCCGACACCGTCGTGGCCCCTCAGGCCTACGAGGCCGACCGCACGCACACGCTGTCGATGGACGTCGTGGCGCAGATGGGCGACCTGGGCTTGTTCGGCCTGCCGTTCCCGGAGGAGTACGGCGGCCAGGGTGGCGACTACATGGCACTCGGCATCGCGATCGAGGCGCTGGGTCGCGTGGACCAGTCCATCGCGATCACCCTCGAGGCGGGGGTCAGTCTCGGAGCGATGCCGATCTTCCGGTTCGGCACGGAGGCGCAGCGCGAGGAGCTGCTGCCCGACCTCCTCGCCGGACGAGCGCTGGCGGGGTTCGGACTCACGGAGCCGGAAGCGGGCAGCGACGCCGGCGCGACGAGGACGACCGCCCGGCTGGAGGGCGACGAATGGGTGATCGACGGCTCGAAGCAGTTCATCACCAACTCGGGCACCCCCATCACCCGCTTCGTCACCGTGACCGCGGTCACCGGCACCGCCGACAGCGGGCGCAAGGAGATCTCCACGATCATCGTCCCGAACGGCACACCGGGCTTCACCGTCGAGGCACCCTACGACAAGGTCGGCTGGAACGCGTCCGACACGCACCCGCTCACGTTCGACGGCGCACGCGTGCCCGCATCGAACCTCGTCGGGGAGCGGGGCACCGGCTTCCGCAACTTCCTCAGCATCCTCGACGAGGGACGCATCGCCATCGCGGCACTGTCCACCGGCGCGGCGGAAGGATGCCTGGAGGCGGCGGTCGAGTACGCGAAGAGCCGCACGATCTTCGGCAGCGCACTCAGCACCCGCCAGAACGCCCAGTTCACCCTCGCGCGCATGCGAGCCCGCGTGCACACGGCCAGGCTCGCATGGCATCACGCCGCCCGACTGCGCGATGCAGGGAAGCCGTTCGCCGAAGCGGCGGCGATCGCGAAGCTCGTCGGCGGCGAGGCGGCCATGGACAACGCCCGAGACGCGACCCAGATCTTCGGCGGGAACGGCTTCATGAACGAGTTCCCCGTGGGTCGGCACTACCGCGACTCGAAGATCCTCGAGATCGGCGAAGGCACGACCGAGGTGCAGCTGCTCGTCATCGCCCGCGGGCTCGGCCTCGCCGGGTAGCGTGGCCATCATGACGCACGACATCCTCCAGCGGGGCCTGTACTACGAGGAGTTCGAGCTCGATGCGCGCTACCTGCATCGCCCGGGGCGCACCGCCACGGAGGCGGACAACGTGCTCTTCACGACGCTCACCATGAACACGCAGGCGCTGCATCTCGACGCGGCCTTCGCCGACGCCCAGGAGCCGTTCCACGCACGGCTCATGAACTCGATGTGGACGCTCTCGACCATGGTCGGCGCCTCCGTGGCGCAGCTGACGCAGGGCACGCTGGTGGCGCAGCTCGGCTTCGGCGACATCACCTTCCCGCATCCTCTGTTCGCGGGGGACACGCTGTACACCGAGAGCGTCATCGTCGACCGACGCCTCTCGTCGTCCCGGCCGGGTCAGGGCATCGTGCAGATCGCCCACACCGGCCGCAACCACGACGACACCGTCGTGGCCACAGCCGTGCGCTCCGTCCTGGTCCACTGCCTTCCGGAAGGATCCGCCGCATGACGTTCGACCTCGGACCCGCGCTGCTGTTCTGCCCCGCCGACCGTCCCGAGCGCTTCCGCAAGGCGCTGGAGAGGGCCGACGCGATCATCCTCGACCTGGAGGATGCGGTCCTGCCGGACGCGAAGGAGACCGCGCGGGGGAACGTGATCACCGCCGACCTCGACCCGGCGCGCGTGATCGTGCGTGTGAACGCCCCCGACAGCGATGCCTTCGCCGCCGACCTCGAGGCGCTCGCGCGGACCGACTTCCGCACCGTGATGGTGGCGAAGACCGAGAGCCCCGAGGCGTTGTCCGCCTTCGACGACGGGTACTCGCTGATCGCCCTGTGCGAGACCGCCCGTGGCATCCACGCCGCGGACCGCATCGCCGCCCACCCGCTGGTCGTGGCGATGATGTGGGGCGCGGAAGATCTCGTCGCGTCCCTCGGCGGCACCTCGTCACGGAACGCCGACGGCGGGTATCGGGAGATCGCCCGCTACGCCCGGTCCCGCGTGCTCCTCGAGGCGGGCGCCCACGGCAAGTCCGCGATCGACGCGGTGCACATCGACCTGGATGACGCGGCGGGACTCGAGCGCGAGGCCGTGGATGCCGCGGCGTCGGGATTCCGCGCCACCGCCTGCATCCATCCGAACCAGGTCGCGACGATCCGCGCCGCCTATCGACCGGACGACGACACCGTGGCCTGGGCGCACGCGGTGCTGGAGGCGGCGCGGAGCGAGCGGGGCGTCTTCCGCTTCCGGGGACGCATGATCGACGAGCCGGTGCTCCGACACGCGCGTTCGGTGATCTCCCGCGCGGGCTGAAGCCCTCCGGTCAGAGAACCGGCGACTCCTCGAGCAGACGCAGGTAGCCGGGTGCGGCGACGAAGCGATGCGCCGATCCGTTGCGCAGCACTTCGCCCTCACGGGGGAGGGTGCCGCCGGAGACATGATCGATGACGGCGCGGATCACTCCACCGTGCGCGACGACGATGACCGATTCCGCCCGAGGCGTGGACCGGCGGCGTGCCTCGCGCGCGATGGCGTGCAGAGCGGTGATGGCACGCTCGCCGACCTCCTGCAGCGACTCGGCACCGGGTACCTCGGCATGCCAGTCGCCGTAGGTCGCGATGTAGTCCTCGACGAGCATGCCCTCGCCGTCGCCGAACTCCCGCTCGCGGATGTCGGGGACGACACCGACGACCTCCAGCCCGAGGCGCTCCGCGATGATCTCCGCGGTCTCCTTGGCCCGCAGCAGCGGACTCGTGTAGACGGCGTGATGCGTGCTGCCGGCCAGCTTCTCTGCCGCCCAACGTGCATCCTCCCGCCCGGTGTCGTTCAGCGGGATGTCGGTGGAACCCTGGATGCGACGAGCGAGGTTCCAGTCGGTCTGGCCATGGCGGACGAGGGTGAGGTGGGTCACGAGAGGAGTTCCTGGAGTGCGGGGAGCACGTCGCTGGTGCCTGCGGCGATGGTGACATCGGCCCAGGCGTCCGCACGCGTCGGCTCGCGGTTGACGATGATCAGAGGGATGCTGCGGCGGCGCGCGCGCTCGACGAGACGCACACCGGAGTTGACCACCAGCGAGGAGCCGGCGACGATCAGGGCGGAGCTGGAGCGCAGCAGCGACTCCGCCGCACGGAAGCGGTCCTGCGGGACGTACTCGCCGAAGAACACGACGTCGGGCTTGAGCATCCCGCCGCACACGGTGCAGACGGGGACGATGAAGCCCTCCGTGCTCTCCGGCAGCACATCGCCGTCCGGGGCGAGCGCGACGTTCTCCGGCACGGTGATCCAGGGATTGAGCTCCTCGATCTGCACGGCGATGTCGCGGCGGTCGAAGACCTGGCCGCACCGCAGACACAGGACGCGACGCATGGTGCCGTGCACCTCGATCACGTGCGAGCTGCCCGCCCGAAGGTGCAGACCGTCGACGTTCTGGGTGATGACGCCCGAGACGTGCCCCGACGCCTCCATCTGCGCGAGGGCGATGTGTCCCGCGTTCGGCCCGGCCTGCGCGAAGGCGCGCCAGCCGAGGTGCCCGCCGACCCAGTAGCGACGCCGCGCGGCCTCGTCACCCAGGTAGGTCTGGATCGTCATCGGGTCGCTGCGGGTCCGGGCGCCCTCTCCGCGGTACGCGGGGATGCCCGAGTCCGTGGAGATGCCGGCGCCGGTCAGGAGTGCGATGCGCCTGTCGCGCAGCAGCTCGGCGGCGTGGGCGATGGTGGCCGACAGCTCGGCGGTGTTCGACACGCTCACAGGACCTCCTCGAGCGAGTCTACGGCGTGCGGGCGGGACGGGGCTTCCCGCGGGAGGGGCCGTCCGACGCCCCGGGTTCGGCGCGGCCGGTGTGCGGTGGCAGAGTGGACCCCGTGGAACTGCTGCCTGTGACGGATGCCGACGACCCTCGACTCGACGACTACCGCGGACTCACCGACACCGCGCTCCGCGCCCTCTCCGAGCCGTCCGGCGGCCTGTACATCGCCGAATCGACCAAGGTCATCGCCCGTGCGGTCGCGGCGGGTCATCGTCCGCGCTCGGTCCTGGTGCAGGAGCGTCGGGTGGAGGACATCCGCGAGATCGTCGGCACCTTCGACGTCCCGGTGTACGTCGTCCCGGACGAGGTGGCCGAAGCGGTGACGGGCTTCGCCGTGCACCGCGGGACGATCGCGTCGATGCACCGTCCGGCCCTGCCGACCGTGGGTGAGGTGCTCGAGGGCGCCACCGTCGTGCTGATCCTGGAGAACATCGGCGACCACACGAACGTCGGTGCGGCGTTCCGCGCGGCCGCCGGTCTCGGTGCGGACGCCGTGCTCGTGTCGCCGGGAGGGGCGGACCCCCTCTACCGGCGCAGTGTCCGCGTGAGCATGGGCACCGTCTTCCAGGTGCCGTGGACCCGCATCACGGACTGGGACTCCGCTGTCTCCGACCTCCACGCCGCGCACTTCGACATCGCGGCACTGGCCCTGCGCGACGACGCGGTCACCCTCGACGCCTATGTCGCCGACCGGCCCGAGCGCGTCGCCCTCGTGATGGGCTCCGAGGGCGACGGTCTCTCCCGCACAGTGCTCGATCACGCCGACACGGTCGTCACGATCCCGATGTCGGGTGGCGTCGACTCGCTGAACGTGGCTTCGGCTGCGGCCGTCGCCCTCTGGGCCGTGAAGAGCTGACCCGTCAGTCCCGCTCGGGGAAGATCACCGGCGAGGGCTCGGGGCGCTTGGCCGTGATCGTGTCGCCCGATGACTGGTGCCGCAGCCGACGCAGGACCCAGGGGACCAGGTGCTCGCGCGCCCAGCCGAGGTCCTCGGATCGCGCCTCCCGCCAGGTGCGCAGCGGGAACGGCTCGGGCTGCATGGCCTCCAGGTCGTTCGGGACGTTGAGCGCACGCAGCACCATCCGTGCCACCTCGTGGTGGCCGAGGGCGTTGTAGTGCAGCCGGTCGTCGTCGAAGAAGCGCATGTCCTGCACGACCTTGAGCGCCCACTGGTCCGCGACGATGCAGTCGTGGCGCTCGGCGATGGCGCGGACGTTCTCGTTGTAGATGGCGACCTTGCCGCGGAACGCACGGAACACGGGCGTGAAGCCGGTGTCGATGCCGGTGAACAGGAGGACGGCGGCACCGGTCGATGACAGGCGGGACACCGCGTCCTCGAGCTGGCTCGCGATCGCGTCGGGATCGGTGCCGGGGCGGATCACGTCGTTGCCGCCGGCGCAGATCGACACCAGGTCGGGGCGCAGGGCGACGGCGGGCTCGATCTGGTCGGCGACGATCTGGGCGATGAGCTTTCCGCGGACGGCGAGGTTCGCGTACGCGAAGTCGTCGACCTGGGCGGCGAGCACCTCGGCGACGCGGTCCGCCCAGCCCCGGTGGTTGCCCGGATGCGCCGGATCAGGGTCGCCGATGCCCTCCGTGAAGGAGTCTCCGACGGCGACGAAACGGCGCCACGGGTGTGCGGTCTCGTTGGGGACGTAGGGGGTCCGAGGCGAATCCTGGTCGGTCATCCAGCTCTCCTTCGCGAACGTTCTGCGCCCGCGACGGTGGCCGCAGCGCAGAGACAGAGCCTACCCGCAGCGGCACGTCCGGGGGAGGGGCACGCGCGGGAACCGTGGCGAGTGATCCAGTGTCCGCGGCAGCGATTATCGTGGACTCGATGCTCTCTCCGTCCTTTCCTCAGCGCGCCCCCTGGGGAACCGCAAGCAAGCTGCGCGCCTGGCAGCAGGAGGCGCTCGACCAGTACTTCGAGGCGGACCAGCGGGACTTCCTCGTCGCCGCCACCCCCGGCGCAGGAAAGACCACCTTCGCCCTCACGCTGGCCGTCGAGCTCATGCGCATGGGGGAGGTCAACCGCATCATCGTGGTCGCCCCGACCGAGCACCTCAAGACGCAGTGGGCCGACGCCGCCGCACGCGTGCACATCCGCCTCGACCCGCGGTTCCGCAACAGCGACTGGGCGCCGGCGCGGCACTATCACGGTGCGGTGGTGACCTACGCGCAGGTCGCGGCGAAGTCCTCGGTGCACCGGCACCTCGCCGAAGACGCGAAGACCCTGGTCATCCTCGACGAGGTGCATCACGGCGGCGACGCGCTCAGCTGGGGCGACGCGATCCGCGATGCCTACGGACCCGCCAAGCGCCGCCTCCTCCTCTCCGGTACCCCCTTCCGCAGCGACACGGCGCCGATCCCGTTCGTGGAGTACCACCCCGACGAGTCCGGTGCGCGCATCTCCCGCACCGACTACAACTACGGCTACGGCCGGGCACTCGCCGACGGCGTCGTCCGCCCCGTGCTGTTCCACATGTACGCGGGCAAGATGCGCTGGCGCACGACCACCGGCGATGAGCTCGAGACGCACCTCGGTCAGGACAACACGAAGGACGTGACGTCGCAGGCCTGGAGGACGGCGCTGGACCCCGAGGGCGACTGGATGCCGGCCGTGCTGTCGGCGGCCGATCGACGTCTCACCGAGATCCGTCATCATGTCCCGGATGCCGGCGGACTCGTGCTCGCGACCGACCAGACGGTCGCGCGCGCCTACGCCAAGATCCTGCACAGCATCACGGGCCAGCAGGCGACGGTCGTGCTCTCCGACGACGCCACGGCCTCGGAGCGGATCGAGAAGTTCAGCGCGAACGATTCGCGGTGGATGGTCGCCGTGCGCATGGTGTCCGAGGGCGTCGACGTCCCTCGTCTCGCCGTGGGCGTGTACGCGACGTCGTCGTCCACCCCGCTGTTCTTCGCACAGGCGATCGGCCGCTTCGTGCGGGCCCGACGTCGGGGCGAGGCCGCCAGCGTGTTCCTTCCGCAGGTGCCCGTGCTGATGGGGCTCGCGAACGAGATGGACAAGCAGCGCGACCACGCGCTCGACCGGCAGTCGAAGGAGGAGGACGGCCTCGACGACTCGCTCCTCGAGAGCGCTAATCGCGAGGAGGAGACCTCCGACGCGCTGACCCAGGAGTTCAGCTACCAGGCGCTCTCGTCCGTGGCGCACTTCGACCGTGTGGTGTTCGAGGGGCAGGAGTTCGGACAGTTGGCCGAACCCGGCACGCCGGAGGAGGAGGAGTTCATCGGCTTCCCCGGACTCCTGGAGCCCGAGCACGTGCACGAGCTGCTCATGCAGCGTCAGAGCCGGCAGTCCCGGCTGCGTGAGGCGCGCGAGGCCTCCACGGCACCGACCGAGACCACGACGCTGCCCCCGCCCCTGCATCGCACGCTCAAGGAGCAGCGGCAGCTGCTGAACAGTCTCGTGGGTCTGTACGCCCGGCAGAAGGGCGAGCCGCATGGCGCCGTCCACGCGGAGCTCCGGCGCATCTGCGGCGGGCCTGCGGTGGCGCAGGCGACCGTGACGCAGCTGCAATCGCGCATCGAGGTCCTGCGCAAGCGCGTCCGCTCCTGAGGGTGCGTCTCGGGCCACGTCCGCTGCCGCGCTTCGGAGCCCCGAAATGCTGTCAATCCGCGGCTGAGCGAGGTGTCCGACCGGCGGCGCGGATAGCGTGGAACGGTTGCCCGCGCTCCGGGCACTGCCCCACCTGGAGGAACCATGACAGCCCCTGCTGCCGCCGACCCGACCCCCGCCGATCGCCGACGCTGGGCCCGTTACCTCGTCGAGGAGCGCGCCGAGGGCGCCGTGTACCAGAAGCTCGCCGCGCGCCGAGAGGGGGAGGAGCGGGAGATCCTGCTCAGCCTCGCCGATGCCGAGCGCCGCCACGAGCAGCACTGGCTGGACCTGCTCGGCACCGAACCCGCACGCCTGCCTCGTGCCGGTATCCGCTCGCGCATGCTCGGGTGGATGGCCGGTCGGTTCGGATCGATCTTCGTCCTCGCTCTCGCACAGAGCGCCGAGGCTCGCTCTCCCTACGATTCCGAGCAGTACGCGACGCCCGCCATGCGAGCCGATGAGAAGGTGCACTACGAGGTCGTCCGCGGTCTCGCCGCCCGCGGTCGTCGTCGGCTCTCCGGCTCGTTCCGCGCCGCCGTGTTCGGTGCCAACGACGGTCTGGTGAGCAACCTCGCGCTCGTGCTGGGCATCGGCGCCACCGGGGTCAGCTCCGGGTTCGTGCTCTTCAGCGGCATCGCGGGGCTCCTGGCCGGCGCCCTGTCGATGGGCGCGGGGGAGTTCGTCTCGGTGCGCTCCCAGCGCGAGCTCCTGGCCGCGACCGAGGCGAACGAGGATGCGGCGGCCGCCGCGGTCGACCTGGACATCGATGAGAACGAGCTGGCACTCGTCTACCGCGCGCGGGGCATGGACCAGCAGGAGTCCCTGGCGCGGGCGCACCGCATCGTGGAGGCGGCGCAGGCCGGTGTCCGTCGCACGGCGACCGGACCGGTGAACATCCAGAGCGGCGACGACCACGAGATCGTCGGCAGCGACTGGACGGCCGCGATCTCCAGCTTCCTCCTCTTCGCGTCCGGCGCGATCATCCCCGTGCTGCCGTGGATCTTCGGTCTCCAGGGCGCGACGGCGATCATCGTGGCGCTCGTGCTGGTCGGCATCGCCCTGCTCAGCACCGGCGCCATGGTCGGTGTGCTCTCCGGCGGCCCGCCCCTGCGTCGCGCCCTGCGCCAGCTCGCGATCGGCTTCGGCGCCGCCGCGATCACCTACGTCCTCGGTCTCCTCTTCGGCGTGGGTGCGGTCTGATCGAGGATCGTCCCGTCAGCCGTCCGAGCGGGTGATCGCGGGGAACGTGTAGCCGCCGTCGAGGACGGACGCGTCGGGTTCGTACATCCGCATCACCGGACGGAAGTCACCGGCCGGCGCGGGCAGCCAGTTCGCCGCGGCGGTGGGCTCGGCCGGCGGCTCATGACTGATCGTGATGGTCAGGGCACCGTCCTCGTCGCGGACGAGCCCCGGCGTCCGATCGCCGATCGAGTAGCGGGCGATCGGGTTCTCGACGAGGTAGAAGTCCGGAACCGCGTACATCGTGAGCGACCAGAAAGCGGCGACGGGCGGCGGGGGATCGAGCCGCAGCGTGTACGTCCGTGCACCGGTGAGCTGTTCACCACGGTCGTCGACGTAGGTCATGATGTACGCCGCCTCATAGGGGTGGTTTCCCCAGAGGCCTCCGAGGGCGGCGGCCGCGCGTTCGACGATGCGGAGCTTCGGGTCGCTCATCTTGAATCGATCATCGTCGAGCGCGCCGATCTCGAAGTAGTCGAGGTTGTAGTCGAACGCGTGGAACGTGAGCTTCCACCCGTTCTCCTCGGGACTGGACCCGTGGGTCAGGGCCGTGTGCAGCACCTCCTTCGCCGCGTCCAGGTCTCCCACGAGCCGGGCGGCCTCGGACAGGGAGATCGACGCATACGGCGAGGGTCCGGTCGTGGTGATGCCCGTCGCGGCGAGTGACTCCTGCAGCGGGACGTCGCGGGGTGCCGGCGGGAACTGCTGGGACCATACCCGGAGCTTCTCGAGGAAGCGCGCGCTCTCCGGGACGAGCGGGTCCGGTTCGGCCAGGCCCGCGGGGGAGGCCCCGTCGTCGAGCGGCCGGAGGGTCGTCGCGTCCTGGAGCGCGTGCACGGTCGGAAGGTCGGCATCGTCGCTGACGGCCCACCGGCCGACGATCGAGGCCACGGTGGTGGGGAACCGCATGACCGTCAGGCCACCGGCGTCTCCCGACCATGCCGGCGGGACCAGGAGGAATGCGCCCGCGGCCGTCCCCGTCGCGCGATGGCCGACGTAGGCGAAGTTGTTCGTCCAGGCGTCGACGAACTGCAGCACGTAGTAGCGCCCGGCCGTGTCCGGCACGCGGAGCTCGACCGGTCCGACGCTCAGGTCGACCTGCGCCATCGAATACAGCGTGTCGTTGTTGATCGTGACGAAGGTGTCGTCGGGCCCGGCGAGTGTGCGGGCGTGGCTGAACGTGTTGAAGGGGGCGGCCGGGTTCGCTCCGACCCCCGTCGTCGTGTAGCGGATCACCTGATCGAGGTTGAAGACGAGCGGGAATCCGTAGAGGTAGGCCTGGAGGATGGCGGCACGGTCTGCGTCGAGGTCGGTCATGCACGCAGGCTAGCCACACGGCGCGAGATCAGGAGCGAGGGATCATCCATACCGGATGAGGCATACGGCGACGACGAGGCGCCCGACGGGACCGCCCGCGGAGGGAAAGAGGGGCAGATACGAAGAAGCCCCGGAGCATTCCTGGCGAACCAGGGATGCTCCGGGGCTGTCTGTGCGCGGAGGGGGACTTGAACCCCCACGCCCTTACGGGCACTACGACCTCAACGTAGCGCGTCTACCATTCCGCCACCCGCGCAGGTGTTGGATTTGATCGTTGCCGACCGAAGAATGAGATTAGCACGATATCCGGCGGGCTTCGAACCGAGCGGTACGCCCGGGCGTGGCTCGCCGTTTCGATAGCCTTGAGCACATGATCGATCCCTCGCTTCCCGAGGTCGTGCGCATCGCGAGCGACCTCATCCGCTTCGACACCTCCAACTTCGGCGGAGGGAATGCGAAGGGCGAGCGGGAGGCTGCGGAGTACGTCGGCGCGTACCTCGAGGAACTCGGCCTCGAGGTCGAGTACTACGAGCCGATCCCGCGCCGCACCAATGTGATGGCCCGCGTGCGCGGCCGTGACAGGGACAAGCCCGCCCTGGTCGTGCACGGGCACCTCGACGTCGTACCGGCGATGCCCGCGGACTGGACCGTCGATCCGTTCGCCGGGATCGTGCAGGACGGGATGCTGTGGGGCCGCGGCGCGGTCGACATGAAGAACATGAACGCGATGATCCTCACGGCCGTCGCCGAGATCCTCCGCGCGGGAGAGCAGCCGGAGCGCGATCTCGTGCTGGCGTTCTTCGCCGACGAGGAGAACGGCGGGGTGGAGGGCTCGGCACTCGTGGTGAAGGACCGCCCCGAGTGGTTCGAGGGCGCCACGGCCGCCATCAGCGAGGTCGGCGGGTACTCCATCACGGTCGACGACCGTCGCGCCTACCTGCTCCAGGTCGGCGAGAAGGCGCTGATCTGGATCCGTCTGGTCGCGAAGGGGCGTGCGGGCCACGGCAGCCGCCTGCACGACGACAACGCCGTCACCAAGCTCGCGGAGGCCGTGGCGGCCATCGGACGGACGCGGTGGCCGATCCGCCTCACGGCGACGACGAAGGCCCTGTTGGACGGCCTGAGCGAGCTCACCGGACGCAGCACGGACGATCCCGATGCCCTCGCGTCCGCCGCAGGTCCTGCGGAGGCTTTCCTCCGCTCGTCGTTCCGCACCACCACGAATCCCACGGCGCTCACCGCCGGCTACAAGCACAACGTGATCCCCGAGCGCGCCGAGGCGCTGATCGACGTCCGCGTGATCCCCGGCACCGAGGACGATGTGCTCGCCGAGCTCCAGCAGATCGTGGGCGACGACATCGAGATCCAGACGGTGGTGAGGGACATCGGCATGGAGACGCCCTTCGAGGGCGACCTCGTCGAGGCCATGGTCGCCAGCATCGGCCGCCACGACCCCGGGATCCCCGTGATCCCGTATCTCCTCGGCGCCGGCACCGACAACAAGGCGCTGGCCTACCTCGGCATCACCGGCTACGGCTTCGCGCCGCTCAAGCTGCCGGCCGACCTCGACTTCACAGGCATGTTCCACGGTGTCGACGAGCGAGTGCCCGTAGAATCGCTTGTCTTCGGTCAGCGGGTGCTGGCCGATCTGCTGCGCACGTTCTGAGCGCCGCGCGCTCCGTGCCGTCCCTGACCTGAAGGCTCTTCCATGCACCTGCTCGAAGCACTGATCCTCGGCATCGTCCAGGGACTCACCGAGTTCCTCCCGATCTCGTCCAGCGCCCATCTGCGCATCCTCGGCACCTTCCTGCCGTCGGGGGAGGACCCTGGGGCGGCCTTCACGGCGATCACGCAGATCGGCACCGAAGCCGCCGTGGTGGTGTTCTTCTGGCGTGACATCGTGCGCATCATCACGCAGTGGTGCCGTTCGCTCGTCGGCAAGGCGCCCCGCAACGATCCGGACGCCCGGATGGGGTGGCTCATCATCATCGGCAGCATCCCGATCGTCGTGCTCGGCCTGCTGTTCCAGGACCAGATCGAGACCGTGCTCCGCTCGATGTGGATCGTGGCGATCATGCTCATCGTCTTCGGCATCCTGCTCGGGATCGCGGACTACGTCGGAGCGAAGCGCCGCAAGCTCGACGACCTGACCTACCCGCACGGCATCGCCTTCGGGTTCGCGCAGGCCCTCGCCCTGATCCCCGGCGTCTCCCGGTCGGGCGGCACCATCACGATGGGGCTGTTCCTCGGGTACGAGCGCGCTGCTGCGGCTCGCTACGCCTTCCTGCTCGCGATCCCCGCGGTGTTCGGCAGCGGCTTCTACCAGGTGTTCAAGAGCTGGGACGAGCCGTCGTTCTTCTCCTTCGGCGACACCCTCGCGGCCACCGGCATCGCGTTCGTGGTCGCCCTGGGTGTGATCGCGTTCTTCATGAACTGGATCTCGAAGCGCAGCTTCCTGCCCTTCGTGATCTACCGGATCCTGCTCGGCAGCGTGCTGCTGGTGCTCCTCGGCACCGGCGTGATCGCGGCCTGACCCGGCCTCGCCGCGGGGCGGTTCAGCGCTTGCGGTCGCCCGGGCCGTCGTCGCGACGACGGAGGTAGCGCTCGAACGCCTGCGCGATCGCGTCGCCGGACGCCTCGGGGGAGTCCCACGTGTCGCGGGTGCGCTCGAGCTGGCGGATGTACTCCGCCATGTCCTCGTCCTCGGACGCGGCGGCGTCGATCGACGCCTCCCAGGCGGCGGCCTCGGTGCGGAGCGTCTGACGGTCGACGTCGACGCCGGTGAGCTCCTCGAGGCGATCCAGGAGTGCGAGCGTCACCTTCGGCGAAGGCGTCGCCGAGGCGACGTAGTGCGGGACGCTGGCCCACAGGCTGGCCGTCGGGATGCCCGCATTCTCGGCGAAGTGCTCGAAGACGGTGAGGATCCCGACCGGGCCCTCGTACAGCGAACGCTCGAGACCGTGCGACTCCCGCACCTGCTCGTTCTGGCTGGAGGCGAAGATCGAGATCGGTCGGGTGTGCGGCACATCGGAGAGCATCGCTCCGAGCGTCACGAGACCGGTGATGTCGTCCCGCAGGGCCACGTCGATGAACTCCGAGGCGAACGCCTGCCAGGTGCGGGCGGGCTCGGCGCCGGTGAGGAGCCAGAACTCGGGACCGGGACCGGGGTCGCGCGGACGCCACAGCCCCGCCTCCGGCCAGGTGAGCTGTCGGCGTCCCTCCGCGTCCATCCGCGTCGACGGGCGCGTGTACTGGTAGTCGAAGTACAGCTCGGGGTCGACGGAGTGCACGAGGTCGTACTCCGTCGATGCACGCAGCGCCTCGATGGCACCGCTCGCTGCTTCACCCGCATCGTTCCAGCCGTCGAAGGCGGCGATGACGATGCGCGGACCGAGAACATCCATCGAGGGCTCCCTTCGAGATCGTGGTCGTGATCCTTCCAGGCTAGTCCGCGAGGACGGGATGCGGGCGGCACCCCGGCTAGCATGGGTTCAGTGAGCAGAAAGCCCAGCGCGGTCCTTTGGGACATGGATGGAACACTCGTCGACACCGAACCGTATTGGATGGCGGCGGAGACGACGCTGGTCGAGTCCTTCGGCGGCACCTGGAGCCACGAGGACGCACTGCAGCTCGTGGGCAGCGGCCTCCTCGACAGCGCCGCGATCCTGCAGAGGGCCGGCGTCGCGATGGAGGCCGAGGCGATCGTCTCGCACCTGACGGACATGGTGCAGGAGTCCCTGCGCACCCAGGGCGTCCCGTTCCGCCCCGGGGCCCGTGAGCTGCTGCGCGATCTGCGGGACGCCGGCATCCCGACCGGCCTGGTGACGATGTCGCTGCGACGGATGGCCCTCAACGTCGTCGAGCTGATCGACTTCGAGGCGTTCGACATCGTCGTCGCAGGCGACGACGTGGACAACCCGAAGCCCCACCCCGAGCCCTACCTGCAGGCGGCGGCCCTCCTCGACGTGGACATCGCGGACGTCGTGGTCATCGAGGACTCCCCGACGGGTGTCCGTGCCGGACTCGCCTCGGGCGCCGTGACGCTGGCCGTGCCGCACATCGTGCCGCTGGACCACCTCGGCGCACATGAGCTCTGGACGACCCTCGCGGGTCGCGGAGCGGATGACCTCGCCGACCTCTACGACGAGAAGAGCACCATGACGGGAGCGACCCGATGACCGTTTCCCGCGCTCCCCGTCCGAGCGGCCCCTTCCGCATCGGCGACCGCGTGCAGCTCACCGGTCCGAAGGGCCGCCTTCACACCGTGACGCTCCGTGAGGACGGAGAGCTCCACACGCACCAGGGAGTGCTCCGGCACCGCGATCTGATCGGCCTGCCCGACGGCTCCGTGGTCGCCAACAGCTCCGGGCACGACTATCTGGCGCTGCGACCGCTGCTGCGCGACTTCGCGATGTCGATGCCCCGCGGTGCGGCGATCGTGTACCCCAAGGACGCCGCGCAGATCGTGATGCAGGCCGACATCTTCCCCGGCGCCGTCGTGGTGGAGGCCGGCGTCGGCTCCGGAGCGCTCTCGCTGTCGCTGCTGCGCGCCGTCGGTCACGACGGCAGCCTGATCTCCTTCGAGCGTCGCGAGGACTTCGCCGATGTGGCCCGCGGCAACGTCGAGACCTTCTTCGGCGAGTCGCCCGACACCTGGCGCGTGGTCGTCGGAGATCTCGTCGAGGCGCTGCCGAACGAGGTGACCGCGGGTTCGGTCGACCGCGTGGTCCTCGACATGCTCGCTCCCTGGGAGTGCATGGACGCCGTCGCCGATGCACTCACCCCCGGCGGGGTCGTCCTCTGCTACGTGGCGACCGCGACGCAGCTCTCCCGGGTGGCCGAGTACATCCGCTCCACCGGCCTCTTCACCGACCCCGACGCCTCGGAGACCATGGTCCGCGGCTGGCATGTCGAGGGTCTGGCCGTGCGGCCGGACCACCGCATGGTCGCGCACACCGGGTTCCTGCTCACCGCACGCAGGCTGGCCCCGGGTGCGGTGGCACCGTCGGTGAAGCGACGCGCGTCGAAGAGCAGCTACGGCGATGAGGATGTGGAGCTCTGGACTCCCGGCGCCGTCGGGGATCGCGAGATCAGCGACAAGAACCTGCGCAAGCGCGCCCGCGAGGCCGAGAAGGCCGCGGAGGGGGCGCGCCTTGCCGCTGCCTCGCGCGATTCCGGGCACGCGACGGAATAGACTGGAGCGCGTGCGTAAAACGTCCGCCGTTCTGGCCTCTCTCAGCCTTGCCGTCCTCGCCCTGACCGGGTGCACCGCCGCGGCGCCCGGCGGCGTCGCCTGCGATCGTGCTGCCGGGGGAACCGACATCCTGGATGCGGTCAGCGTCTCGGGTGACGTCGGGTCCGCGCCGGACGTCGACGTCTACTCGCCGCTGCACCTGAAGAAGTCGTCGTTCGCGGACGCGACGGTCGGCGACGGACGGGAGATCCTCACCGACCAGCAGCCGCTCGTGGTCGAGCTCTCGATCTTCAGCGGCGAGACGGGGAAGAAGATCTACTCCACGTCGTATGACGAGAAGCGCGGTCAGGTGTCCACCGCCGCCTACTGGGCGACGCAGTCCCCGGGCCTCGCGGACGTGTTCGAGTGCGCGACGGCCGGATCGCGGATCGTCGCGGGTCTCACCACCGACGACTTCGGCGCCAACAACCTCCAGGGCTTCGGGCTCTCCGCGGACGACAATGCGGTGTTCGTGATCGACATCGTCGATGTGTACCTCTCCCGCGCTGAGGGCGCGCCGCAGTTCAACGACGCGAAGGGCATGCCGACGGTGGTGCGCGCCTCCGACGGCACGCCCGGCGTGATCATCCCGGACAGCGCCGCCCCGACCAAGCAGGTCGTGCAGACCCTCATCAAGGGGGACGGCGACAAGGTCGAGGCCGGCCAGCTCCCGCTGCTCAACGTCACGGCCGTCGGCTGGGACGACAAGAAGGTCATCACCACCACCTGGGGCCAGAGCCCCACCGGCGACCTCTCGAAGTCCGCCCCGACCGTCGGAGAGGCTCTGATCGGCCAGACCGTCGGATCGCAGATCCTGGTCGTGACGCCCGCCGGCGAGAGCGGACAGGCCGTCGCCTACGTGGTCGACATCCTGGGCGCAGTCACGGCGCCGACGCAGTGATGGCCACCCGTATCCCCGCGGAGGAGCGCCTGACGAATCTCGTCGTGGCGCTGATGGCCACGGAGATCGGGTTGACCAAGCAGCAGATCCTCGACAACGTCTCCGGCTATCGTCAGCGCGCGGACGCCGGCACGCGATCCGACGCCCTCGAGAAGATGTTCGAGCGCGACAAGGACGAGCTGCGGACGCTGGGTGTGCCGATCGAGACGATCGGCGACGCCGCCGACCCGAACGACCTCCGCGAAGCCCGCTACCGCATTCCGCAGGCCGAGTACGACCTGCCCAGCGACATCGAGTTCTCTCCCGCGGAGCTGGCGGTGCTGCGGCTGGCCGGAAGCGTGTGGAGCGCGGAGTCGGTCTCGGGTGACGCTCAGTCCGGGGTGCGCAAGATCCGTGCACTGGGCATCGACGGTGACGAGCCGATCATCGGCTTCGCGCCGCGCATCACCGCGCGGGACGCCGCGTTCTCGCCGCTGCAGGATGCGATCGAACGCTCCAAGGTGGTCACGTTCGACTACCTCAAGCCGGGGGAGGACGCTCCTCGCCGGCGGCGGATCCGACCGCTCGCTCTGGTCGACTACGAGGCACGCTGGCATGTGTTCGGCGTGGATGTCGACGTCGAGGAGGATCGCACCTTCCTGCTCAGCCGCATCGTCGGCGACGTCAAGGTCAGCCCGACCGCCTTCGACCCGGCGCTTCGCGACGGCGCGGGGGAGCGGGCTCTGGCCGGACTCGAGCGCGTCGCCGCCGAGAACTCCGCCCTTCTGGAGATCACGCCGGGCACCGAGGCGGCACTACGTCTCGGGCGGCGCGCCACCTCCGCGGCCCAGGGCATCCGCGTACCGTTCGTCGACCTGCACATCCTCGCCGACGAGCTCGCGTCGTACGGACCCGAGGTCCGCGTCGTCGAGCCCGAGCCGCTGCGCGATGCCGTGATCGCGCGCCTCCGAGCAGTCGTCGACACCCATACGGACATCGAGGAGGCACGATGAGCGCGAAGTCGAAGCCGCTGCTCGCCGCCGAGCGCGTCCGGCTGTATCTCACGCTCGTGCCGTACCTGCTCGAGCACGGCCAGGTCTCCCTCGCAGAGGCGGCCGAGGAGTTCGGCGTGACACCGCAGGAGATGCGGGGCATGGTCGAGAAGCTGACCGTGATCGGACTCCCCGGTGAGTCCGGCTACTGGCAGCAGCCCCAGGAGATGTTCGACATCAACTGGGACCTGCTCGACCTCGAAGACGTCATCGAGATCACCAACGATGTCGCCCTCCGGCGGGTGCCGCGATTCACCGCGCGCGAGGCCGCGGCCCTCCTGGCGGGGCTGCAGATGGTCGCCGCCGTACCGGCCGTCTCGGATTCGGGGCTCGTCGCCGGACTCATCTCGAAGCTCTCGCGAGGCGCCGCCGACGCGCCCGCCGATGTCGTCGTCGCTCCGAGCGCCGTCGATGAGGTCCGCGAAGCGGTCGCCCGCGGTCTCCACGAGGGCGTCGCGATCTCGTTCACCTATCAGGCGCCGGATGCGTCGCCGACGACACGCACGGTCGATCCGGTGCAGATCCTCATCACGAACGGCCAGTGGTACCTGCAAGGCTGGTGCCACCTGCGCCAGGCGATGCGCACGTTCCACCTCGACCGGGTGAGCGCGCCGAGCCTCACCGACATCCCGATCACCCACGGCGGCGACCAGGTCCCGGAGGCCTTCGCCGGGCTCGACGATGAACGCGAGGTCACCGTGCGCGTGCCGGAGCGGCTGGCCCCGCTGCTGAACGGGTTCGTGCCGTCCGAGGCGATCGATGCGGGAGAGGGATCCGTGACGGCTCGGCTCCATCTCGCCGACCCCCGTGGCATCAAACGGCTCGCGGCACGCTTCGGCGGTGCGATGGAAGTGCTCGATCCGGGCATCGCCCGAACGGCGACACGCGACTGGGCGTCTGCCGGACTCGCGCTCTACCGCAGCCCCGATGCACGGATTTGATCTGTAGACTGAACCGAACGCCCACCAACGACGGGAATCTCGACATGTTCGCTGGAATGCAAGGCTGGCACCTGCTCATCGTGCTCGCCGTGATCCTTCTCCTCTTCGGTGCTGCCAAGCTGCCGGCGCTCGCGAAGAGCATGGGTCAGTCCGCCCGCGTCTTCAAGGGCGAGATGAAGGCGATGAAGGAAGAGGACGCCGGTCGTGCGGACTCCACCTCTGTCGACCCCACGGTGAAGGACCCTGGTTCCGAGCCTGAGACTCCGCCTCGCGCCTGACCGGCCGTGGCAGCCATCGAACCGACCGTGAAGCCGAAGGCTGATCGGGATCGGCGGATGTCGCTCGGTGCGCATCTCGTCGAACTGCGCAAGCGTCTGATGTACGCGGCGCTGGCGCTGGTGGTCGGCATGGTCATCGCGTTCCTGATCACCGATCCGGTCATCAGCTTCATCACCAAGCCGATCAACGACATCGCGGAGCAACGCGGCGAAGATGTCGCGGCGCTCGTGTACTCCACGATCACCGGTCCCTTCGACATGCGGATGCGGATCGCCTTCTCGCTGGGTCTGTTCATCTCGGCGCCAGTATGGCTGTGGCAGATCTGGGCGTTCATCATGCCCGGGCTGACCCGCAAGGAGATCCGCTACACCGTCTCCTTCGTCGCCGCGGCAGTGCCGCTGTTCTTCGCCGGCTGCTACGTCGGTGTGATGATCCAGCCGCACATCATCGAGCTCATGGCCGGGTTCACCCCGGAGGGTGCCAAGAACCTCTTCCAGGCGCAGGAGTACTACGACTTCATCTTCAAGCTCATGATCGTGATCGGGATCTCGTTCGTCCTCCCGGTCTTCCTGGTGGCTCTGAACGTCGCGGGCATCATGTCAGGCCGGGCGATCCTTAAGGGCTGGCGTGTCGCCATCATCATCGCGACCGTCTTCGCCGCCCTCGCGACCCCCGCCGCCGATGTCATCAGCATGCTGATGCTCGCGGGCATCCTCATAGTCCTCTTCTTCGCAGCCGCCGGTCTCTCGCTGCTCTTCGACCGTCGCAAGCGCAAGCGCGAAGCGGCGTCGGGGCTGCTGCCGGACGCGGCATGAGTTCACCTTCCGAGAGGTACGCCCAGGCCCAGCAGGCGGCGGAGCATCCCGAGTCCGCCGCGTTCGCCGCCCTGCAGAAGTTCGATCTCGATCCCTTCCAGGTGGCCGGATGCCACGCCCTGGAGAACGGCCGCAGCGTGCTCGTCGCCGCGCCCACCGGCGCAGGAAAGACGATCGTGGGCGAGTTCGCGATCCATCTCGCGATGCAGACGCCGGCCGACAAGGCGTTCTACACGACGCCCATGAAGGCGCTGTCCAACCAGAAGTTCCGCGAGCTGGTCGACGTCTACGGCGCCGATCAGGTCGGGCTCCTCACCGGCGACACGAACATCAACGGGAACGCGCGCATCGTGGTGATGACCACCGAGGTGCTGCGGAACATGATCTACGCCGATTCGACTGCGCTGCGTGATCTTCGCTACGTGATCATGGACGAGGTCCACTACCTCGCCGACCGCTTCCGCGGCGCCGTGTGGGAAGAGGTCATCATCCACCTGCCGCAGCAGGTGCGGCTCGTCTCGCTGAGCGCCACGGTCTCGAATGCGGAGGAGTTCGGCGACTGGCTCGACACGGTGCGCGGGGACACCGAGGTGATCGTCTCCGAGATCCGCCCGGTTCCGCTGGAGCAGCACGTGCTCGTGCGCGACGACCTCCTTCCCCTGTTCGACGACCGCGCGGGCCTGGCGACGGCGAAGGTGAACCAGGAGCTGATGCGCATCCGCTCCTCGACGGGTTCGACGTACGAGAGCAACCGGCAGGCGCAGTCCTATCGCAGCGATCGGCATGCAGGACGTCAGGCGAAGCGCCCGCATCGCGGGGGCCGACGACCCGTCCGCCCCGGGAACACGCAGCGGATCGAGCGGATGGACCGTCCCGACGTGATCCGCCTCCTCGAGCGGGCCAACCTGCTGCCGGCCATCTTCTTCATCTTCAGCCGCGTCGGCTGCGACGCCGCCGTCCAGCAGGTGCGCCGATCCGGACTGCGACTGACCTCCACGGAGGAGCGCGCCGAGATCCGCTCGATCGTCGAGGACCGCACCAGGACGCTGCAGGACGAGGACCTCGACGTGCTCGGCTACTGGGAGTGGCTGGACAACCTCGAGCGCGGCGTCGCCTCCCACCATGCGGGCCTTCTGCCCGCGTTCAAGGAGGTCGTCGAGGAGCTCTACCAGCGCAAGCTCGTGAAGGTCGTCTTCGCCACCGAGACCCTGGCGCTCGGCATCAACATGCCGGCGCGCACGGTCGTGCTCGAGAAGATGGAGAAGTTCAACGGCGAGGCCCGCGTCGCGATCACGTCGGGGGAGTACACCCAGCTCACCGGCCGTGCCGGGCGTCGCGGCATCGACGTCGAGGGCCATGCCGTGGTCCAGTGGACCGAGGGGATGGACCCGCAGGCGGTCGCGGCGCTCGCTTCTCGGCGCACGTACCCGCTGAACTCCAGCTTCCGACCGACGTACAACATGGCCGTGAACCTCATCGACATGTTCGGCAAGACGAGGGCTCGACAGATCCTCGAATCGTCGTTCGCGCAGTTCCAGGCGGACCGTGCGGTCGTCGGGCTCGCCCGTCAGGTGCGGGAGGCCGAGGAGTCCCTGGCGGGCTACCAGAGCGCGATGGCGTGCGAGCACGGCGACTTCCCGGAGTATGCGGCCATCCGTCGCGAGCTGAGCGATCTGGAGAAGAAGAACCGTCAGGATTCGCAGGCGCCTCGGGCCTCCCGCGACAAGCGCATGAAGCGCATCCAGACCCTGCGCACCCAGATGCAGCGCCATCCGTGCCATCGATGCCCCGATCGCGAGGCACATGCCCGGTGGGCCGAGCGCTACTGGAAGCTCAAGAGGCAGACCGACCGCATCCGTCGCCAGATCGAGACGCGCACGGGAACGGTGGCGCGCGTCTTCGATCGCGTCGTCGAGGTGCTGGAGACTCTGGACTATCTGACCGAGGTTGACGGCGAGACCGCGCTGACGGAGGCCGGACGCACCATGCGCCGCATCTACGGCGAACGCGACCTCCTCGTCGCCGAGTCGCTCCGACAGGGCCTGTGGGCCGGTCTCGACGCTCCGTCTCTCGCCGCCATGGCGTGCTGTCTCGTGTACGAGCCGCGACGCGATGAGGCGAATTCGGGGGAGCGGGGCCTTCCCCGCGGCGCGTTCCGTACCGCCTACGAGAAGACGACGACGCTCTGGGCCGAGCTCGACGACCTCGAACAGGACCATCACCTGCCCGGCAGCGAGCCGCTCGCCGCGGGCCTGGCCGGGGCGATGCACGCGTGGGCACGGGGAGGGTCTCTCGATCGGGTCCTCATCGACGCGGACATGGCCGCCGGTGACTTCGTGCGCTGGGCGAAGCAGACCATCGATCTGCTCGACCAGCTCTCGATCGTCGCGGAGGACGGGGCGCTCGCACGCACCGCGCGGACCGCGCTCGACGGCGTCCGGCGCGGCATCGTCGCCTACTCGTCGATGTGACAATGGAGGGGATGTCCGAGTCCCGAGCGCGCGAGCGCGCCCTTCTCCCGCTCTGGGCCGCGGTGCTGGCCGCCGCTCTCGCCGCCCTGTTGATGAATCTCGCCTACCCGGAGGCGGCGGTCTGGGCACTCGCGTTTCCCGCGACCGCCCTGCTGCTGCTCTCCCTGATCGGGAGGCGCTTCGGGGGCGCCCTGCTGGTCGGGCTCGTCTACGGCATCCTCTTCTTCGGGCTCCTGGTCTCGTGGACCTCGCGCTACCTCGGCCCGATCCCGTGGGGCGCTCTCAGCGTCGTCGAGGGGGGCCTGACCGCCCTGGCCCTGATCCCGATCGCCCTGGCCTATCGCTGGCTCCCACGAGCCTTCCCCGGCGCTGCAGGGCGCCTTCTGAGGCTTCCGGCGACCGTCGCGGCCCTCTGGGTCGGTCGCGAGCTCTTCGTCGGCTCCTGGCCGTACGGGGGCTTCCCGTGGGCGCGCATCGGGATGAGCCAGGCGGAGAGCCCGCTCGCGCCGATCTCGTCGTGGCTGGGCGTCAGTGGACTCAGCTTCCTGATGGTGCTGCTCGTCGCGATGCTCATCGAGGTCGTGCGGCTGCGCGCCTGGCGTCGTCCTTTGCGCGTCCTCGCGCCCGCTGCGCTCGTCGTGGTCCTGCTCTTCACGCCGCTGTTCCCCACCTCGTCGACCGGTTCCATGCGGATCGCAGCCGTTCAGGGAAACGGTCCGACGGGGTACTTCGACGATCGCGAGCCCTTCTCGGTCATCCAGGCCCAGACCGACGCGACCGCTCCGCTCTACGGAGAGGACGTCGACCTGCTGGTGTGGCCGGAGGGATCGCTCGACGGAGACCCGTTCCAGAACGACGCTTTCGCGAGACGCATGACCCTGATCACGAACAGGATCGACGCGCCGCTGCTGGCCAACGCGGCGACCGGTCGAGACGGCCTGTACTTCAACACCTCGATGCTGTGGACGTCGAACGGCACCGCGACCCAGACCCACGACAAGCGCCACCCGGTGCCGTTCGGGGAGTACGTCCCGGATCGCGCCTTCTACAACGCGATCGTCCCCGATCTGATCGGGCTCATCCAGCGGGAGTACACCCCCGGATCGAACCCGCCCATCATGGATGTCGACGGGGTGCTGGTCGGTCTCGCGATCTGCTTCGACGTGATCTACGACGACGTCATCTGGGAAGGCATCGGCGACGGCGCCCAGGTCCTGGTGTTCCAGACGAACAACGCCGACTTCCGCGGCACCGACGAGAATCTGCAGCAGCTCGCCTTCGCCCGCATGCGCGCGATCGAGACCGGACGCAACGTCGTGAACGTCTCGACGGTCGGGACGAGCCAGGTCATCCGCGCAGACGGGACCACGGTCACGAGCCTGGACGCAGGAGAGGCCGGAGCGATGCTCGAAGATGTCGAGCTCCGGTCCGGCCTCACGGCGGGGGTTGTCCTGGGCCCCTGGATCCAGATGGTCCTGCTCTGGGGCGGGTTGGGCGCGCTCGGCCTCGGGTGGTGGCGCGCCCGGAAGCGCTAGGCGCCGATCTTCTCGCGGGTCGGGTCCTCACCGGCACCGCGGCGGGCGCGGATGAACGCGAGACGCTCTTCCAGGAGCTCTTCGAGCTCTGCGCGGGTACGACGCTCCAGGAGCATGTCCCAGTGCGTGCGGGCGGCCTTCTCGTCGCTGGCCTCGAGCGTCACGGCGTGGCCGTCGACGTTCAGGCGGGCCTCGGCGCCGCACGCGCGGCATTCCCAGGTCTGGGGCGGTTCGGCGTCTGCCGCGAACATGAGGTTCGTGACGTGGCCGCAGGTGTCACAGGTGTAGGTGGTCTCACGGCGCTCCATGAAAACGACGCCCTCTTCGCTCTGTAGGCTCTGGGCGCCGAGTCGGATGCCGCGCAGGCTGCGATCTGCCATTTTGTGGTCCTCTCGTCGCTGTCAGGTATAACGCTCCAGCCTGTGCGCTTCATCCACGCGAGCGTCTTCTCGGCGGGATTCACAGGGTAATCCCAGCGGCGGAGGTTATGGGGCGCGTCGAGCTAGCGAGGAGAGAGCGTCTTGAGGGCGACGTCGGCCCGATCGGACACGATGCCGTCGACGCCGACCTCGACGAGTCGGCGCATCGTCTCGGGGTCGTTGACCGTCCACACGTGGACCTCCGCGCCCTGTCGATGAGCGGCGCGGAGGAGTGCGGGGGTGAGCACCCGCAGCGCGCCGTATCGTTCCGGGATCTGGAGTGCGTCGACCTCTCGCAGCACATGAACGGGGGACAGGCGGAGAGCGGAGAGCGCCCGCAGCGCGGCGATGGTCCTGCTGCCTCCGGACGTCGCGGGCCGGATCTCTGCTCCTGCTCTCAGCACCGACGCGAGGGTCGCGCGACGATTCGCATCCGAGAAGCTCGTGACGAGCACCCGATGCGTGTGCTCGGCCAGGATCGGCCCGAGTGGCTCGACCGCCGCCGACGTCTTCACGTCGATGTTGAAGCGGACATCGGGGAAGGAGGACAGCGCCTCGGCCACGGTGAGCAGGCCGCCGTGATCGGCGAACACGGCACGCAGCTCGCGGGTGCGGACCTCGCGCACGGCCCGGGGGTCGCCGACGAGTCGTTCGAGCGTCGCGTCATGGAACAGGACCACATCGCCGTCCGCGGTGACCTGGCAGTCGGTCTCGACGTACTCGGCGCCGGCGGCGTGAGCGGCGGCGAACGCGGCGGCGGAGTTCTCCCAGACGCCCGAATCCTCGCCCGCCGCGGTGACGAGACCGCGATGGGCGAGGACTCGGGGATGCCGCGTCTTCGTGAAGTACGGGTGCGTCACGCGCCCGGCAGTGTGTTGGTGGGACCCTGCTGGCCCGGCTTCGGCGTGAAGGCGCTGCCGATGCCCTTGAGCGCCTCGGTGAGCTCGCTCGGGATGATCCACAGCTTGTTGGACTGGCCTTCGCTGATCTTCGGGAGCATCTGGAGGTACTGGTAGGCGAGGAGCTTGTCGTCC
>Ga0160430_100123_pt1 | contig 66020 bp, 70 predicted proteins | sample HID1971I_E0MG_FD_108274 | JGI IMG/M metagenome (GOLD analysis project Ga0160430, IMG submission 108274) | Enriched millipede-associated microbial communities from UW Madison campus, WI, USA - HID1971I_E0 MG | ecosystem: Host-associated > Arthropoda: Insects > Digestive system > Unclassified ...
AGGAACAGGATCGACGACACCAGCGACACGACGATGTAGACCGCGCCGGTGCGGATGCGGGACTCGGTGCTGCCGAGTGTGATCAGCACGTACGACGCGACGAGCAGGATCTCGAAGCCGACGTAGAGGTTGAACAGGTCGCCCGCGATGAACGCGTTGAAGATACCGGCTGCGAGGATCAGGTACGAGGGGTTGAAGATCGAGATCGGGGTCTCGTCTGTGCCGTCGGCGACGCCCTGGCCGATCGAGAACAGCAGCACCGCGAGCAGCACGATGCTCGAGATCAGCACCAGCAGGGCGGCGAGCCGGTCGACGTAGAGCACGATGCCGAAGGGCACCGGCCACCCCCCGACCGAGACCGCGATGGGCGCTCCGGCATCCACCGCCACGAGCAGCACGGCTGCGATGACCGAGACCGCGGCGAGCGTCAGCACCGTGACGAGCACCTGCAGCCGCGCGTTGCGACCGAAGATCAGGGTGATCGCGGCGCCGAGCAGCGGCAGGCCGACGAGCAGGGGAACGAGCACGCTCACGAGCGGTCCTCCCCGTCGGCTTCCGGCTTGCGCTGCGGGCGCGGCTCGTCGTCACCGGTGTACGGGCGCGATGGCAGGTCGGTGGGGGCGTCGTCCTGGATGGCGGAGTGGTCTCGCATGTGGAGCACCGTGATCGGGGCGGTCTGCACGCCCACGAAGTCGGTGGTGGCCTCGTCGTCTTCCGTGTCTGCCTCGTCGTCCATGAGGTCTTCGTCTGCGTCGGTGCGCTCGCGGAGCGCGATGTCTGCCTCGTCGTCCTCGACCGTGTCGGCCTGACCCAGCTGCCAGGAGCGGTAGATCAGCGCGAGCAGGAAGGCGGAGACGGCGAAGGTGATCACGATCGCGGTGAGGGTGAGCGCCTGAGGCAGCGGGTCGCTCACGTCTCCGTCCGCGTCATAGAACGGGGCCCGTCCCGGCACGCCCATCACGATCAGCAGCAGCAGGTTGGTGGCGTTGCCGAGCAGCAGGAAGCCGATCAGGACGCGGGTGAGACTGCGCTCGAGCATGGCGTAGACGCCGCAGGCGAAGAGCACGGCCATGATGACGATCAGGGTCAGCGAGACATCCATCAGCTGCTCACCACCCGCTCGCGCATCTCCTGCGCCTGGCGGTCGACCTCAGCACCGAGGCTGCGCAGCACGTCGAGCACGAGCCCGATCACCACGAGGTACACGCCGATGTCGAAGATGGTCGAGGTCACGAACTCCATGTGCCCGATGCCGGGGATCTCCCACTCCCAGAACGAGCTGGTGAGCGGCGCGAGGCCGAAGAACAGCGGGATGATCGCCGTGCCGACCGCGAGGATCAACCCTGCGCCGAGCAGGCGACCGGCGTCCGTCGGCGCGGCGGCGCCGAGCTCCCACCTGCCGCCGGCGATGTACCGCATCACCAGGGCCATGCCTGCGACGAGACCGCCGGCGAAGCCGCCGCCCGGGAGGTTGTGGCCAGCGAAGAGCAGGAAGATCGACACCACGATGATGGTGTGGAAGAGGATGCGGACGATCACCTCGAGCAGGATCGACCGGTTCTCCGGCTTCATCTTCTGACCGCCGACGAGCCACGCCCGAGGGCTGCTCTCGTTCTCTGCGGTCTGGAAGCGGATGCCGTCGGTCGTCTCGACCAGCGGCCGGCTGCGCGCCGCCTTGCGGGTGGCGCGCGGGAGCACCTTGGTCGCCGCGAGCAGATCGGCCCGATGGGTGACGAACACGAGGGATGCGACGCCGGTCGCCGCGAGGACGAGCACGGACAGTTCGCCCATGGTGTCCCAGCCACGCAGGTCGACCAGGGCGACGTTCACGACGTTCTTGCCGTGACCGATCTCGTAGGCGAGCTTCGGGAAGGCGGTGGAGATCGGGTCGGCGACGCGCGACTGCGTCGCGACCACGGCGATCAGGGCCATCGTGAGTCCGACGCCGATGCCGAGCAGTGCACGCGGGATGCGGCCGACCGACGCGTTGTGCTCGCCCATGCGGGCGGGAAGCCTGCGCAGCACCAGCGCGAAGGTGACCATCGTCACCGTCTCGACGAGGATCTGCGTGAGCGCGAGGTCGGGGGCGCCACTGGTCGCGAACAGCGCGACCATGCCGAGTCCTGTCACCGAGACCAGCACCACACCCGTGTACCGCTTCTGCGCGCGGACCGCGAAGATGCCGGCGGCGGCCATGATCGGCGCGACGACGATCTGCGCGGGGGTGTGCCAGGCGGAGAGGTTGAACCGGTCGATGTCGCTCGCGACGAGGGCCGTGACCTCGGCCGCGACGAACACCACGAAGATGGTGCCGACGTAGACGGGGAGCGAACCGCGCTGCGTCAGGGTCGTGCTGAGCACCGACAGCCGGTCGACGCCGCGCATCACGAGGTAGTAGGCATCCGCCGCGGTGAAGCGCAACAGCCGCGGCTTGCGGTCCCAGCCGGTACGGCGCGTCAGCAGGAACAGACCGATGCCGAGCAGGATCGACAGGATCGAGATGCCGAGGGCCGGCTCGAACCCGTGCCAGAGCGCGAGATGCCCCGGGCCCTCGGTCGCATCGCCGGTCGCGGGGTCGAGCCCCGGAGTCGCGGTGAGCGCGTAGCCCTGCAGCGCGATGTCGAGCGCGGGGGCGCCGATGCCCGCGGCGAGCGTGACGCCGGCGAGGATGATCGGCGCTGACAGGAATCCGACTGGCGGGTCGGGCCACGCCGTCGTCGGCTTCTGCTGCCCCTGCGCGTCGCGCTTGGTCCAGAACGCTCCCCAGAGGAAGCGCACCCCGTATGCCGCAGTGAGCATGGACCCGAGTCCGACGCCGATGATCGCCACGAGACCCCAGACGGAGCCGCCCAGCGCGTCGTCGAGCAGAGCGGTGAGCGTCGACTCCTTCGCGACGAATCCGATGGTCGGAGCGATGCCGGCCATCGATGCCACCGAGATGAACGCGGCGGTCGCCATGACCGGGGCCTGCCGCCCGACGCCGGAGAGCTCGGTGATGTCACGCGTGGAGAGCTGACGGTCGATCACGCCGACGATGAGGAACAGCGCCGACTTGAAGAGGGCATGCCCGATCACGAGCGCGAGGCCGGCGAGGGCCGATGCCTGGGTGCCGTAGCCGACCACGAGGGCGAAGAATCCGAGCTGGCTGACGGTGCCGAAGGCGAGGATGCGCTTGAGGTCGGTCTCGCGGAGCGCCTGGATGCCGCCGAGCAGCATCGTGATGATGCCGAGCGTGATCACGATCGGCCGCCAGGGAGCGCTGAACGCGAAGATCGGCGCGAAGCGCGCGATCAGGTAGATACCGGCCTTCACCATCGCCGCTGCGTGCAGGTAGGCGCTCACCGGGGTCGGAGCTGCCATCGCACCGGGGAGCCAGAAATGGAACGGGAAGAGGGCCGACTTGCTGATGGCGCCGATGAGGAGCATCACGATCGCGGCATCGATCACAGGGCCGGTGGGTGCGAGCTCCAGGATCTCGCGGATGCTGGACGTGCCGGCATCCACGACCAGCAGCACCACGCCGACGAACATCACGAGCCCGCCGAGGGTCGTCACCAGCAGCGCCTGCAGGGCGGCACGTCGGCTGGCGGCACGGCGTCGGTAGTGACCGATCAGGAGGTACGAGAGGATGCTCGTCACCTCCCAGAACATGACGAGCATCACCAGGTCGTCGGTGAGCACGAGTCCGTACATGGCACCGGCGAAGCCGAGCAGGACGCCCGCGAACTGGCCGATCCCTGCCGAGTCGTCGTGGAAGTACCAGCGGCAGTACAGGAGCACGAGCGCGCCGACGCCGGTCACGATCAGCGTGAGCACCCAGCCGAGCACGTCCATGTGCATGGAGAGATTGAGCCCGAGCTGAGGGATCCACGACAGCGACACGAACGGCGAATCGCCGGCGAGCACCTGCGGCGTCATGACGAGCGCATGCACGAATGCGGCAGCCGGAACGAGGGCCGCGAATGCAAACGCCTGCGCCCCGAGCCAGCGGACCAGCACGGGCATCAGCAGCGACCCGAGGAGGAACACGGCGAGGAGCGTCAGCATATACGCGGCTCCTCGAAGCTCGTCGGCCGGTGGGCTCAGGCGGGCGGATGTGGTTCCAGTTTACCGGGCGATCGGGGTCTTCGGGTCCACGCTCCTCTATTCGGGAGCGCTCAATGGTCCTTTTTCCTCTCGAATCACAGCATTCTGCCCAATGGAAGCGGCTCGAGAAGCACATTCAGTCTCGTTCGCCGGCAGCGCGTGCGGCACCAGGTCGTCGTGGGAGAGTAGCGATCATGCAGCGTGCGTGGGTGCGAGAGACGGCGGGGTGGCTCGGTGCCCTCGCGACCGCGCTGATCGTGAGCGGCCAGGTCGCGGCGTCCGCTCGTGCCGACCTGCTGTTCCGCGACGGAGACTCGCTCATCGTGTCGATGTTCGCCCGAGCGATCCTCAACGGCACCGCGTCGGACTGGGCGATGTCGAGCGTGCTCTTCCTGCCAGAGTCGACCGTGTTCGCCGGGCTCGATGCGCTGCTGCCGTTCGACGTGAACGGTGTCCTCGCGGCGAGCTCGGTGCTGAATCTGCTCGCAGTCTACGGCGCGATCCGCGTGGCCGCAGGGCGGGCCCGTGTCGGCATGGCACCGGTCGCCTGGTCGATCGTCGCGCTCGGCGTCTTCGGGCTGCTCGCCGTCACCGATGTGTCCGGTTCGCGCGACGCGCTGGACCTCGCCTCTTTGCAGCTGACCACGACCTACTACTCCGCGACCGTGGTGGCCGCCGTGCTCTCGGTCGGCCTGGTGCGCCGACACCTCGAGAGCACCAGACGCGGACTCGGACTGCTCATCGCGCTCGGCGTGGTGGCCGCGATCTCGACGCTGTCGAACCCGCTCTTCGCGGCGTGGGCCGCCGTGCCGCTCACGGTCATCCTCGTCGCTCTGAGCCTCCGCCGCATCGGCCGCACGCGGACGCTGTCCGTGCTCGCCATCCTGCTCGGCGGCGTCGCCATCGGCTTCGTCGCCCGTATTCCATTCTCGGCATGGATCGCCAACACCGGAGCCGGCTATGTGCAGCCAGAGCTGTGGATGCAGTCCGTCGGCTACTACGCCCACCTGCTCGGCGATCGCCTGGCCTCCCCGCTCGGCGCGATCGCGGGTGTGCTCACGCTCGCGCTGCTCGTGCTCGCCGTGCTGCGGTCGATCCGCGCCACGCACACAGGAGAGCGGGTGGTCGCCCTGGCCGCGTGGGCCATGCCGGTGCTCGTGGTGGTCGGGGCGATCGCGCTCGGCACGCATGCCGCCCGCTACCTGCAACCGGTCGCGTTCGCGCCGGTGCTCGCCCTCGTCGCGTGCCCGCGGCTGCTCCGGATGCCGCGCCGCGTCGCCCGCCAGCTCATCGCCGCGGTCGCGGTTCTCCTGCTCGTCGGCTCGGCGCTCAGCATCCCGCGACTGATCTCAGCCGCCGAGGCGCCGGACGCGGATCTCACCTGCGCAACCGATTGGGTGAACGCCTCCGGCCGTACGGGGGCCGGACAGTTCTGGACCGTTCGCCTGCCCAAGCTGCACCTCGACGATCCAGCACGCCTGGTGCAGGTCGACCACATGCTGAACGGCTACGCCTGGCTGGTCGACCGCCGAGATCTCGATGTCGGAGCGGTGTCGTTCCTCATCGAGGACGCGCAGACCGTGCAGTGGCAGCTCCCGAACGCTGCAGTCCCCGAGCAGATCATCGACTGCGCGCGCTATCGGATCCTTGACTTCGGTGCGACGACGCTCCCCCTCGGTCCAGCGCACAGCTGACCGACCGTCGCAGGCGGCGGAGCGAACTCAGCGCGCGGGCGGCGGAGCGGTGGTGGTGCCGGCGCGGAAGCGGCACGTGAAGTGCTGCGTCTCGCCGGGGAGTCCGTTCAGCATCCGAGCGACCTGCTCGCCAGCCGCACGCCCCTTCTCGACCGCCGGCTGCACGCTCGTGGTCAGGAGGGGGCCGCCGAGACCGTCGACCTCGATGCCGTCGAACCCGGCCACGGAGACGTCTTCCGGCACGCGGAGTCCCAGCTCCTCCGCGGCACGGATCACGCCCACCGCGAGCAGGTCGCTCTGCGCGATCACGGCGGTCGGGCGGTTGTCTGGGTCGGCGAGCAGCGCGCGACCGACGATGATCCCCTCGTCGATGAGGCTCCCGGATGCTGAGATCGCCGGAGCATCGGGGAAGACGCTCCGCAGCCCTTCGAGCCGGTCGATCGTCACATCCGTGGTCGCGGTCGCCAGGCGCTCCTCGGTGACCAGTCCGCGCACGCGGTCCGCGTCGAGTGAGAGCGTGACGAACGCGACGTCCGTGTGTCCGAGGTCTTTCACATGCTGCGCGACCGTGGCGGATGCGGCGGCATTGTCGAGCGTGATCCGCGGGATGTCCCCACCCGCATCGCCCTCGATCACGACGACAGGAAGGCCGCGGCCGCGGACGATCTCGAGCGAGGCCCTGGTGCGCCCGGAGCATCCGATCAGCACGAAGGCGTCGACCGGGGCGCTGGCCAGCGCAGAGCCGTCTTCGCCCGGTTCGTCGCGCATGAGCAGGATGCCGGCGCTGAGCTCGGCCAGCCCGTCGGTCAGGCCGTCCATCATCGCGGTGGTCACCGGATCGAGGAACGCGGCGCGCAGGTGCCCTTCGAGCACCACAGCCACGATCCCGCTCCGCCCCCGGCGCAGCGATGCGGCTCGGGGGTCCGGGCCGGTGTAGCCGAGATCGGCCGCCGCCGCCAGCACCCGCTCTCGCGTGGCGTCCGCGACCTTGGCCTTGCCGCTGAACACCACGGATGCGGTCGAGGTGGCCACTCCGGCCTGGCGCGCGACATCTGCGATGGTCGCTCGACGCGGCGTCTCGTGACTGGTCATCCTTCGAGGATAGCCGTCTTCCGTGCACAAGTATCGAATCGATTCGATAGGCTGTGCGACATGGAATCCGTCCTCACCCGTTCCCAGTTCGTCCGCTGGCGTGCCGCGATCTTCGCGATCTTCTTCGCCAGCGGACTGTCGATCGCGACCTGGGCGTCTCGCGTGCCGAGCATCAAGGCGGATCTCGGTCTCGACAATGCGCAGGTGGGATTGATCCTGCTCGGCATGGGCGTCGCGTCGATCATCGGCATCTCGACGAGCCCCGCGGTGGTCGCCCGCACCGGCGCACGCCGGGGGATGCTCGTCACGATGCTGCTCTTCGCGGTGGGCATCGCCCTCGTCGGCCTGGGTGCCACGGTGTTCGCCTCGGTGCCGGTGGTGCTGGTCGGCATGGTGCTGTTCGGCTTCGGCAACGGCAGTCTCGACGTCATGATGAACGTCGAGGCGACGGCGATCGAGCAGCAGATGGGCAAGACCGTGCTGCCGGTGTTCCATGCGTTCTTCAGCTTCGGCACCGTCATCGGCGCCGGCATCGGCGCTCTCGCCGCGCACCTCACCACGACCGTGGCAGTCCATGCATCGATGATGGGTGCGCTGATCGTCGTCGTCGCGATCGTCTGCTTCTTCCAGGTGCCCTCGCGCGAAGCCGCGCTCGACCCGACGCCTGGCGAGAAGCAGTCCTGGCGTGACCGCATGCACGTGGCGCTCGAGGCGTGGCGCGAGCCACGCACGTACCTGATCGGCGTCGTCATGCTCGGCATGGCGTTCGCTGAGGGCGGGGCGAACGACTGGATCGCCCTCGGCACGGAGCAGGGTCATGGCTTCGCATCCGGCACCGGGGCCGTCGCGCTCGCGGTGTTCTCGGTCGGCATGACCGTGGTCCGCATCTTCGGCGGTCCGCTCGTCGACCGATTCGGCCGGGTCGCCGTCCTGCGCATCCTCGCGGTGGCAGCGGCATCCGGCATCCTGCTGTTCATCCTCGGCCCGAACCTCCCGCTCGTGCTCGTGGGTGCCGCGCTCTGGGGCATCGGCGCCTCGCTCGGGTTCCCGCTGGGCATGTCGGCCGCGGCGGACGACCCGGCGAAGGCGGCAGCTCGCGTGAGCGCCGCTGCGACCATCGGCTATGTCGCCTTCCTCGGCGGTCCGCCGGTGCTCGGCTTCATCAGCGAGCACATCGGCCTGCTGAACACGCTGTTCATCCTGGTCGCGCTCGTCGTGGCATCCGGCCTGTTCTCGGGTGCCGCCCGTCCGCTGCGAGAGGACGAGAAGACCGCAACGCCGACGACGAGCGCATGATCTGCGAACGCGACAGTCGCACCAGCGGATGCCGTTAGGCTCGACGGGTGCGTCTCGTCATCGCCCGCTGCTCCGTGGACTACACGGGCCGGCTCAATGCCCATCTTCCGCTTGCCACGCGTCTGCTCGTGCACAAGGGAGACGGGAGTCTGCTCGTGCACTCGGACGGCGGAAGCTACAAGCCATTGAACTGGATGAGCCCGCCGTGCTCGCTCTCCAGCGAGGAGCCCGGCGAGGAGGAGTCGAGCGCCGGCGTCGTCGAGGTCTGGCGCGTCACGCACAAGAAGACCGGCGATGCGCTGCGCGTGCAGATCTACGAGATCCTCCACGACACCTCGCATGAGCTGGGCATCGACCCCGGCCTGCAGAAGGACGGCGTCGAGGCAGACCTGCAGCGGCTCCTCGCCGAGCAGGTGGACCGCATCTCCGAGGGAGCGACGCTGGTGCGCCGCGAGTACCCGACGGCGATCGGCCCGGTCGACCTGCTGGTTCGGGATGCCGACGGCGCTGCGATCGCAGTCGAGATCAAGCGCCGCGGTGACATCGACGGTGTGGAGCAGCTCACCCGCTATCTCGAACTGCTCGGCCGCGACCCGCACCTCTCCCCCGTGCAGGGTGTCTTCGCCGCGCAGGAGATCAAGCCGCAGGCCCGCGTGCTCGCCGAGGACCGCGGCATCCGCTGCCTCGTGCTCGACTACGACGATATGAAGGGCATCGAGTCGGGCATCCCCCGGCTGTTCTGAGCATCGCCGATCCCGGGCTGCTCGTGCGCCTCAGCGCACCGGGATCAGGTGCCGCGGCGGACCTTCCAATCGCGCGATCGCGACCTTGACCTCGGTCACCGCATGCTCCACCGCGATCAGACGATCATCGACGCGGTCGAATCGGGCTCCGAGCTTCTCGTCCTGCGCGTCGAACCGCGACTCGAACTTCGCATCCCGCGCATCGAACCGCCCATCGACCGCGTCGAACCGCGCATCGAACCGCCCATCGACCGCAGCGAACCGCGCATCGAACTTCACTTCCAGCTGCGCGATTCGCGCGTCCATCCGGTTGAGGAACCAGCCGAAGCAACTGAACATCGCGATGACGATCGTCACGACACTGCCGATCATGGTGATCACTTCCATCGACACGAACATGCCTCCATTCTCATCCGTTCGACCGAGCCTGTCATGCCCCGGGATCGGGGGTCTTCACGCCCGCACGGATAGTGGAGAAGGCCGCATCCTGCACACCTGTGCAGGAAAAGTTCTCGGGGCGGAGTCTGCCTCCGTCAGCCCATAGGCTGGATGGCATGGCCTCTTCTCCGTACTCCTGTGTGCTCTGGGACGTCGACGGCACCATCGTCGATGCGTCGGTCGGCATCCTCCGCCGCCTGAACATCGCCCTCACGCACTTCGGTCACCCGGCGCCGACGCGCGAGGAGCTGGTGCACTGGATCGGCCCGCCGATGTTCCAGTCCTTCCAGGACCAGGCAGGGATGACCCCGGAGCAGTCCGCCGAGGCGGTCTCCTTCTACCGCGGCCTCGGCAAGGCCGACGGGTACACGACCGACGTGCGCACGTACCCGGGAGTCACGGAACTCATCCATGACCTGCACGCGGCAGGCGTGCCGCAGGCCACCGCGAGTTCGAAGCCCGAGAACCAGGTCGACGCCCTGGTCGACCACTTCGAGCTGCGCTCCGCGTTCCTCACCACGGTCGGCGCGACGCCGGACGAGTCGACGCTCGCATCGAAGACCGACATCGTCGCCGAGGCGCTGCGCCGACTGACCGAGCTCGGCGCCGATGTGTCACGTCCCGTGCTCATCGGAGACCGCCACCATGACGTCGAAGGCGGCAATGCGAACGGCGTGCCGGTCATCTTCGTCGAGTGGGGCTTCAGCGAGCCCAGCGAAGGCGACGAGGCGGCGTTCCGCGCCGCGACCGTCGACGATCTGCGGGCGCTGCTGCTCGCCTGATCCGGCGGCACGCTTCACGAGACCTCAGCCCGAACGCACAGAACTCCCCACCGGAACCACGCTTTCGCGCGAATCCCGTCGGGGAGTTCTGTGAGATCGCCGCCTCAGAGAGGGCGGATGTTCTCAGCCTGCAGGCCCTTGGGGCCCTGCGCCACGTCGAACTCGACTCGCTGGTTCTCTTCGAGAGACCGGTAGCCGGATGACTCGATGGCGGAGTAGTGCGCGAAAACGTCAGCGCCGCCGTCGTCGGGGGAGATGAAGCCGAAGCCCTTCTCCGAGTTGAACCACTTGACCGTGCCCTGGGTGCTCATGTACTGCCTGTTCTGCTGGTGAAGAAGCCGACGCAGGTATGCCCCGACAACGCTAACGCTAGTGGAGGAGGCCCCGAGGGGAACACCCCCTTCGAGAAGGTAACCCAAATGTTGCATGAGCGGAATCTGGCTGTCACGCCTCGGACGGGCCGACGTCTGCGTCGACCTGCGCCAGAAAATGGTGTGGCCCCCACCGCGGGGGGAGCGATGAGGGCCGAAGACGACCGGAGGGTGCGTCAGATTCCAGCATAACCCCTCTTTTCAATCTTTGTCCCCCAAATGGGGGACAAAACGAAAAAAAGATGCGAGGATAGTCGACAGCGGCCCCCTCGAATAGTCCATTGGGGACTGAACTACTCGAGAGGGCCCAATCGCATGCACGGATCGTCTTGCCTCTGGGGAAGGCTTCCCGTCTTCTGGGGATGACGGAGACGATCAATTCCCCTTGTGCACGCACCTTCACCATAGGGGAGTGAGCACGATCACGCTATGGAATCTTGTTCCAGCCGGCGGACCGTGGAAGGTGGGGAACTGATCCGCGAGGATCGCAGGTTTCGGGAGGAGGCAGGACGAACAGCACGGAGGCAGCTCCGTCGTCCTGTCTCCCTCGAATCCGCGAGGCCCGCCGGTACCCTGAAGCAGTGACCACCCTGAACAAGGACATGACGCTGTGCATCTCGCTCTCGGCGAGACCGAGCAACAACGGCACCCGCTTCCACAACTTCCTCTACGAGGCGCTCGAGCTCAACTGGATCTACAAGGCGTTCGCCCCCACCGACCTCGATCAGGCCATCGCCGGCGTGCGCGGTCTCGGCATCCGCGGCTGCGCGATCTCGATGCCCTATAAAGAGGACGTGATCGCACTCGTCGACCGCATGGACGACTCGGCGACCGCGATCGACTCGGTGAACACGATCGTCAACGACGATGGCGTGCTGACGGCGTACAACACGGACTACTCGGCGATCGCGCAGCTGATCGAGCGGAACGCGCTGGATCCGTCCTCGACGGTCCTGCTCCGCGGATCGGGCGGCATGGCAAAAGCGACCGCTGCCGCCTTCCGCGACGCCGGGTTCGTGCAGGTCACGGTCATCGCCCGCACCGAGCAGGCCGGCCGCGGCCTGGCCGATCTGTACGGCTTCGCCTGGGCCGCGGATGCCGAGGGCCGTACCGCGGACATCCTGGTCAACGTGACGCCGATCGGCATGGCCGGAGGTACCGAGGAGCACTCGCTGTCGTTCGAGGAGTCGGCGATCGCCTCGGCATCCGTCGTGTTCGATGTGGTCGCACTGCCCGCTGAGACGCCGCTGGTGCGAGCAGGCCGGGCAGCCGGCAAGACGGTCATCACCGGCGCGGAGGTCGCGACGCTGCAGGCGCTCGAGCAGTTCGTGCTCTACACCGGCATCCGCCCCTCGTCCCAGCAGGTGCGCGCAGCCGAGGAGTACATGCGGGCAGGCGCCTGAGCGCCGGCGACCACCTCGGCGCGAGCGGCCCCCTTTCCCGCGAGCGGCCCCTCTTGCGACGCGCGAAGAGGGCCCGTTCGGTGACAAAGGGCCGGGTCGGCGGGGCGATGACGCGGAGCAGCGTTGTCGTGCACGCGCTGCAGGGGAGCAGCGTCAGCGCCTGACCCACGTCACGCAGACAGCGCCGACCCCTTCGCGACCGGCGCCAGCACTCGTCCACGGATGAGGAAGAGCGCGACGATCCCGAACAGGATCACCGCGATGTTCCCGGTGGAGGCGATCGTGAGCCAGATGTTCTCAGCAGCACCCTCGACGGCGGTGTCGATGCCACCGGTCGAGAGGAAGAGCGTCGGGTCGGTGAGCCCGTGCATCACGATCGCCCAGACGATGCTCCCGGTCACCCGCATCACGAGGTACATGCAGATGCCGAAGAAGAACGTGTAGACCAGCAGCACGAGGATCGTGATGTCGAAGCCGACGCCGATCGCGTTCACGAGGTGCATCAGAGCGAAGAGCGCCGAGGAGATCACGGCCACGACGAGCTCCTTGTGGCCCGCCTTGCGCAGCAGCGCGACGCCGGCACCGCGGGTCACCAGTTCCTCGGCGACACCGATGAAGAGGCCGGTGATGAGGGTGACCGCGACGACACCCGGAGGGAACGAGCCGTAGTCGAGGCCGATGAAGCGCAGGATGATCGGATACGCGACGACCGCCACGGCGATCCACATCCACGGTCGCCCGCCGATCGGCTGCCGCGAGAAGACGGGGGTGATCCAGCCGATGGCGGCGAGGAAGGCGAGGATCACGAGTGCGCCCGCACCGATCGGGATCAGCAGCTCGATGATCACGTTCGTGGCGCTCGCGAACGGGCCGCCGTCGATGATCATGTGACCGAGCGTCAGACCGACGAGCTGGCCGACACCGAGATAGACCAGAAGATACGCCGCGGTGACGAGGAGGGCGCGCCACCATCCGCCGCGGTTCCAGAAGCCATCTCTGTCCTGCCAGAAGTCCGCCATGATCCGCCCTCTCTCCGAGCCGCCCCTCCGGCAGCTCATGATCATCTTGGCGGGTCACGCCCATCCTCGCCATCCGCCGAACCGATGCTCCGGAAGACTGCGGCCGAGCGGTGCGGAGTCAGAAACGCCCTTCCCGGAACATGTTCCGGAGCGCCTCCGGCCCCGCACCGCTCAGTGCGTCAGTCGCGGTTCCGGCGCGAGCGGCGGGTGCCGATGCCTGGGGCGTCGTTGTGCACTGACTCGTCAGGGACGGATGCTTCGGACGAGGGATCGACGCGCACCGTGGCGCCGCCGCCCGAGTCAGCACCGCCGCCGCCGGCCGGTGTGTCACCGACGTAGAGCAGTTCGCCGTCGCCCTCGCCTTCTCGCGCCTCGAGGTGCTCTCGGATGCGGGCAGCCGCATCGGAGTCGGCCGGCGTCGCGACGTTCGCAGGGCCGGACTCGTGCTGGTCGTCACCGCTCGCTGTGCCGCTCACTCGGCCGCGCCCCTGAGGTCTGTCGGCTCGTCCGAACCGGACGCGTCAGGCTCGTCGCCGGGCGCGAGGTCGCCCTCGCCGTCCTCGCCGAGTTCGGCGTCGAGCGGCGCATCACCCTGGGTCTCGGGCTGGTCGCCGCCCGCGGGAAAGGTGCCGCGGATCGGTTCGTCCAGGACGCCAGGGGCTTCTGCCGCCTCACGCGCCTCGACGGTCTCCTCCTCTTCCGGCAGCAGCGGCTCCTCCGGCACGACGGGAAGATCGGGCAACGGTGCCTGGCTGTTCGCGAGTGCATCGGGATTCGACATGGTGGCCTCCGCTCATCGGGAATCTGGACTCCAGCATCATCCGGATGCCGCTGGAGCGCACGGCCGTTGACAGCGGCGGACGGTGCGGGTAGCCGCCCGGAGTCAGGCCTGGAACACGGTGCGCCCGCCGACGACCGTTCGCACGACGCGGGCGGTGAGCAGCGCGCCAGGGTCGGCGTCGAACAGATCCGCATCGAGCACGGCGAAGTCGGCCGCGTAGCCGGGTGCGATCCGTCCGAGCCACGAGCCGTCGCCGATGGAGGCGGCGGCATCAGCGGTGGCGTGCGTGATCGCGCGCTCCAGGGGCAGCGCGAACTGCGGATGCACAGCCGGCACCGCCGGGTCGAGCGCGGATGCTCTCGTCGTGGCCACGTACATGTTCGCGAGCGCCTCGAGCGGCGCCGTCGGAGCATCCGTCGAGAAGGCGAGCAGCGCGCCGGCGTCCTCGTACTCCGGCCACGCGAACGCCCGCTGCGTGCGCTCGTCGCCACCGAGCTGGGCGGCCCAGTTCGCGAAGATCGCAGGGTCCGCGTGCACGGGCTGCATCGATGCCGTCACGCCGAGACGCGCCATCCGCTCTGCCGTGCCGGGAGCGGCGTACTCCAGGTGCTCGATCCGGTGCCGGCGGGGGATGTCGCCGTTGACGGCGATCGCGTGCTCGATCGCGTCGAGCGCGAGGGTGCTCGCCGCGTCGCCGATCGCATGCATCGCGATCTGCAGGCCGGCCGCGTCAGCGGCCGCGACCACCGGCAGGAGCCGCTCGGCCGGCCAGATCGGTTCGGCGTTCGAGCCGTTCGCATACGGGGCGCCCATCGCGGCGGTGCAGGCGTCGATCGTGCCGTCGAGCACGAGCTTGATGCCGATGACCCGCACGCCGTCGGTCTGCGCGCCCGCACGGGCGGCGGCGACCTCGACCTGCGCGAGGTTGCCAGGATCGTCACCGGTGTTGGCCACGAACCAGTGCGCGGCGATCCTGAGCGGCAGTGCATCGCGGCCCGCAGCGCGCTCGAGCGCCGCGAGTCCCAGGTCGTCGAACGCCATGTCCACGGCTGCCGTGACGCCGGCGGCGAGGTACGACGCGACGACCCGCTCGACACCCTCGTCACGCTGCGCATCGGTCGCCGTCGCGTCGCGGTGCGCCCAGGCGAACTGCTGCGCGGCGGTCTCGTACAGCATCCCGGTGGGTTCGCCGTCGGCACCCCGCTCGATGCGGCCCCCGATCGGGTCGGGCGTCTCGCGAGTGATACCGAGCTCGGCGAGGGCTGCGGTGTTGACCCAGCACGAGTGGTAGTCGTTGGCGTCGAGGTAGACCGGGATGTCGGCGACTGCGGCATCGATCATGGCCGCAGTCGGCGCCCCGTCCGGAATCGCGTCGAACAGCCATCCCCGGCCGCGCAGCTCGGTCGCGGCAGATACTCGCGCCTCGCGGAGACGCGCCTGGATCTCATCGACCGAGCGGGCATCGGTGAGCCCGACCTGTCCCAGCGCGTCGCCGAGCATGAGCAGATGCGTGTGGGCGTCGACGAACCCGGGGAGCACGGTGCGGCCGTCGAGATCGATCACGGCATCGGCATCCGGAGCATCCGTCTCGCGTCCGACGAACGCGAAGACCCCGTCGTCGACGACCACTGCGTCAGCATGCTCCGCCCCGGTGAAGAAGCGTCCGTCGCGGTACAGCGTGCGGGTCATGCCAGAGTCTCCTGAACGGTGAGCGACGCGGTCTTCTCGGCGCGCGTCGACACGAGCGCGATCGCTCCGGCTGGAACGGCCAGCACGAAGCTCGCGATGCCGAGCGCGGTGACGAAGCCCTGGTAGCCGAGGACACCGACCATCGCGGCGCCGATGACCGGCGTGAGGGCGGAGCCCACGAGGTACACCGCGAGCAGCGGACCCGACCAGCGTCCGTCGGCATCGAGCGCGGCGGAGGCCGCCACGAAGTACATGAAGGCGATCGCGTAGACCGTGTTCCAGGCGATGAAGACGACGATGAAGACGGTCGGATCGGTGACGAAGCCCTCTGCGATCTTCAGGATGCCGCCGAGCACGAGCAGCACCACGATCGGCACTGCTCGTCCGAGGCGGTTGCCGACGACCATGAGCAGCAGCGAACCGAGGAGTCCACCGGCGGTCGCACCGCTCAGCGCGAGGCCGAGTCCCTCCGGGGTGAGCCCGGTCTGGTCGGCGCCCATGACGCCGGCCATCGCCCACAGCGAATCCTCGCTCACCGCCCACAGCGCGAACACCACGAGCAGGGAGAATCCGGCGATCGTCGTGGCTCGCGATCGTGGTGCGGCCAGCCGTACGGCACCGGTCGGCGGCACCTCGATCGGCATCGCCTCGGCGACGGCTGCCGCAGCCTGCGGGTCGGCGACCGGCGCTGCGGGCAGCCAGACCGACACCGCGAGGCCGATCACGCTGAACAGCGCAAGCGTGCCGAACACGTCGATGGGAGCGAGCCCGATCATCGGGATGACGGCGAGCACGACCGTGATGATGCCGCGGTTGGCGAGGCCGTTGAACCCGGCGACGCGATCGGGGTTGCGGAATGCGGCGAGCGCGGCGCCGGATGCCGCCACGGCACCACCCGCTCCGGCGCCGCCGAGGAGGAGGCCGGGGAGGATCGCGGCAGGGATGAGCGCGGCGAGCGCGAATCCGACGGCGGCGATGGCGAGGCCGAGGCGGGCGACCGTCCGACGGTGCGGCCCTGCGCACAACGGGGCGATCGCAAGGCCGGTGACGGCGGTGAGCAGCAGGGCAGCGGTGACGAGCCAGCTCGCGGCGAGCACATCGATGCCGAGCCCGGTCTGGGCGGCGCTGATCATGTAGGGCGAGAGATTGACGCCGAGATAGCCGGCGATGCCGATCGCGAAGGTGGCGGTCGCGGTCGGCAGGCGGAGGGGAACGCGGGTGCTGAGGTCGAGCGTGGTCATGAGACTCCAGGAGGGCGGGGCGCGTCGGAGCGCGCGGAGGGGTGGTGCTGGAGGTGCAGGATCGGCCGGCATCCATAAACGAATGGTGTTCGTCAACGAATGGTGTTCACTATTATGCACAGGAGGGTCATCCTTGGGAAGACCCGAGTTCGTGAGGTTCCGACCGTCGAAGGAGAGGTCCATGCCGAGGCCGTCCACTCCGCTGCTGTCCCCCGAGATCATCGGGGAGGCCGGGCTCGCGCTCTCCCTGGCCGGTGAGCCCTTCGGCGTCAATGCGATCGCGCGGCGGCTCGGCGTCCGGCCGTCATCGCTCTACAACCACGTCGACGGCATGGACGGGATCGTCGAGCTCATGCGCGGCGGGCTCGTGCACGACTACCGCGTCGAGTGGGACGGCGGTCCATGGGACGACTACCTCATCGCGCTGATGCGCGCGCAGCGCCGCATGTACGCCGCCCATCCGCAGCTGGTGCCGCTGCTCGTCGGCAAGACCATCACGCACCCGGCGGTCATCGCCGCCTACGACGACCTCGCGACCTCGCTGGTCGACGGCGGATTCCCGGATGCCGAGGTGCTGGCCGTGATCGGCGTCATCGATGCCTTCGCGATCGGCTTCGGCCTCGATCTCGCCTCACCCGAGGATGTGTGGCGCCCCGAGGACGACACCCGCACCCTCGGGCGGATCCTCGACGGCTCCGAGCGCGGAGACGCACGATCCGACCGGACCTTCGAGCTGGGCGTCGGCCTGCTCGTGGAGAGCCTGCGAGCGCGGCTCGCCGCCGTCACGCGCTGAGAGCGAGCCGAAGCAGGGGCAGACTCCGCATGTTCTTTCTCACATGACAGCGAGTCGTCATCGCAGCGGCGTCGACCGCGGCGCGGCCGTCGAGCCTCGCACGATCAGCTGCGAGCCGAGCGTGGCGACGGCCTCGATCACGCCGCCGGCCATCGCCTGCAGCAGCAGATCGACAGCGAGAGCGCCGCTGCGCTCGATCGGCATCCGCACGGTCGTGAGCGCGGGTGTCACGGCACCCGCGAGGTCGATGTCGTCGATGCCGACGATGCTGATGTCGGCAGGGCAGCGTCGACCGAGCTCGAGCAGGCCCGCCTCGAGGCCGAGCGCCACGAGGTCGTTGTAGGCGACGACGGCCGTCGCTCCGCTCGCCGCGGCGGGCGCTGCGGCCGCGCGGCCGCCCTGGATCGATGCCGCATGGTGACTGAGCGAGGTGAGCCGGATGCCGTGACGTTCGCAGGCTCGAGCGATCGTGTCGGCGCGGCGGACGTCGGCCCAGGATCCTCGGGGACCTGCGGCGTAGGCGATGTGGGTGTGGCCGAGTGCGGCGAGGTGCTCGATGGCCTGGCTCGGGCCGTTCTCGGTGTCCATCAGCACGCAGGGTGCGCCGTCGATCTGGCGGTTGATCACGACGTACGGAGCGTCGCCGACGAGCGCCAGCACCTCGGCATCCGGCAGTCGCGGTGAGCACAGCAGCATCCCGTCGAGCTTGCGGGCCTGCTCGATCTGCTCCCGCTCGCGGCGGAGATCCTCATCGGCGTCGAACAGCACGATGCGGTGGCGACCATGCCACGCCTGGCCCTGGATCGCCTTGAGCAGCGTGGCGTAGACGGGGTTCGCGACATCGGGCACGACGACGCCGAAGGTGCGGGTCGCGGTGGCCGACTGCGTCGTAGCATAGCCGAGGTCGGTCGCAGCCTGCAGGACCTTCTCGAGCGTGCCGCCGGCAAGTCGATCGGGCTCGCCGAAGGCGCGTGATGCCGTGGCGATCGAGACGCCTGCGCGCCGTGCCACGTCTGTCAATGTCGCTGCCACTGTCGCCTTCACCTTCCCCCGCCATCCTATGATCATGCATCCCGATGTGAAACGGGTTGACAAGTTTGTACAACTCATACATCATCGTTTACATGACGATCACCGCCGATCACGCTCGACCGAGCCGCGCGGGCATCCTGCACCTCGGGCTCGGCAGCTTCCACCGCGCACACCAGGCTGTCTACACGGCAGCAGCGATCCAGCACTCCGGCGGAGACTGGGGCATCGTCGGCGTCGCCTCCCGCTCGCGCACCGTCGTCGACGCGATGCATGCGCAGGACTTCCTCTACTCGGTGGCGACCATCGCGCCAGACAGCACCTCGCTCACGATCCCCGGCGTGCACACCGACGCCTTCGTCGGCGGCGAGGATCCGCAGCGCGTCGTCGCGCAGATCGCCGACGCCGGCATCCGCATCGTCACCCTCACCGTGACCGAGAACGGCTACAGCTACTCGGCCGCGACCCAGCACCTCGACCTCGACGACGCCACCGTGCGCGCCGATCTCGGCGGCAGCGCTCCCCGCTCGACGATCGGACAGCTCGCACGCGGCCTGCAGGCGCGTGCCGCGGCGGGCGGCGAGCCGATCTCGATCCTCAGCTGCGACAACCTCGCCGCCAACGGCAAGCACACCGAGAAGCTCGTCCGCGAGTTCCTGCAGGCGCTGCCGCAGGCCGAGGGTGCCGACACGGTCGCCTACCTCGACCGCGCCGTCTCGTTCCCGTCGAGCATGGTCGACCGCATCGTGCCGGCGACCACCCCAGAGCTGCGCGCCCGCGTCGGCGCACTCCTCGGTGCGCACGACGAGATCCCGGTGCCGGCCGAGCCCTTCACGATGTGGGCCATCGAGGACAGCTTCGCCGGCGGACGCCCCGCCTGGGAGGCCGGTGGCGCGGTGTTCACCGACGAGGTGGGCCGCTACGAGCAGATGAAGGTGCGCCTGCTCAACGGCACGCACTCCCTCATCGCCTACCTCGGCGCGCTCCGCGGCATCGGCACGATCCCCGAGGCCATCGGTCTCGACGAGATCGCGGATGCCGCACTCGCGGTGTTGCGCGGCGAGTACGAGCCCTCGATCGAAGTGCCGACCGGCGTCGACATCCGCGCCTACGAGAACGAGCTCTTCGAGCGGTGGGGCAACAGCGCTCTCGGGCACCGCACCAACCAGGTCGGCACCGACGGCTCGGTCAAGCTGCGCCAGCGCATCCCTGAGCCGGCGATGGTCGCGCTCCGCGCCGGCGAGATGCCGCACCTGATCGCCCTGACCGTGGCCGGGTACCTGTCGTGCATCGCCCCGCTGCCCGGCTTCGACCCAGGAGTGCACGCAGCAGCCATGATGGATGGCGCGCGCGACCGCCTCCAGGCCCTCGCCGCCACCGCACGCGACGGCCGCGAGCTCGCCGAGCGTGTGATCGCCGAGCAGCAGCTGTTCGGTGATGAACTCGCTGGACAGGACTCGTTCATCGCTCGGGTCGGGGAGCTCATCGACACGATCCGTCGTCGCAGCGTCGACGCAGCGATCGCCGATGCCCTCTCGGCATCCCAGACCATCACGAAGGAGATGCAGCCATGAAGGCTCTCGCCATCCACGGCAAGGAAGACATCCGCTGGGAGGACCGCGAGGTTCCGACGCCCGGTGACGGCGAGGTGCGCCTCCGGGTGAACTACGTCGGCATCTGCGGATCCGACCTGCACTACTACTTCCATGGCGCGAACGGCGAGTACACGATCCGTGAGCCGCTGACCCCTGGACACGAGCTGTCTGGCGTGGTCGATCTCGACCCGTCCGGCCGCCTGGGCCCCGGCACGCCCGTGACCGTGCACCCCGCGCGCTACGGCCCCAGCATCCCCGGCCTCGAGGACCGCCCGCACCTGCGCCCCGGCGGCGACTACTTCGGCAGCGCGGCGGCGAACCCGCACCGCCAGGGCGGAGCATCCGAGTACCTGTTGGTCGAGGAGCAGATGATCCGCGTGCTCCCGGCATCGCTCCCGATCGAGCGCGCGGCGCTCGCGGAGCCCCTCGCGGTCGCGATCCACGCCGTGAACCTCGCCGGCGACATCACCGGCAAACGCGTGCTCGTGATCGGCGCGGGTCCCATCGGGCTGCTCGTCGTCGCGGCTGCCGTGCACGCAGGAGCCGCAGTCGTCGGCGCCAGCGATGTGCGCACCGAGCCGCTCGACCGTGCGCAGTCCCTCGGCGCGACCGAGGTCGCGCTCGTCGGGCGCGACACGATCGAGAACGAGTCGTACGACATCGTCTTCGAGTGCTCCGGCGTCGGCGTGGCACTCACCTCGGCCATCCGGGCAGCGCGTCGTGCCGGCACGATCGTGCAGGTCGGCATGCTGCCGAATGCCGACATCGGCGTGAACCTCGCGCCGATGCTCGCGAAGGAGCTGACGATCCGCGGCGCCTTCCGCTTCTCCACCGAGATCGACGACGCGGTCAGCATGCTGGCCGAATCGGACGCGCTCGACTCCGTCGTCTCCCATGTCATCCCCGCATCCGACGCCGTGCAGGCGTTCGAGCTCGCTCGCGACTCGTCGGCGTCGGCCAAGGTCCTGCTCTCCCTCTAGCGATCCCCCCATCCCGTTCCTGGTCCAAAGGAGTACCTTCCATGTCAGAACCGCAGACGACGGCACCGGCCGTCGACGATCCCACCGCGAAGAGGTCGGTGAAGGACCTCGTCCGCGCCGCCATCTCCGGGTGGCTCGGCACCGCCCTCGAGTTCATGGACTACCAGCTCTACTCGCTGGCCGCCGCACTCGTGTTCGCCGACCTGTTCTTCTCATCTGAGAACCCCGCGGTGGCGGTCGTCGCCGCGATGGCGACCTACGGCGTCGGCTACGTCGCCCGCCCGGTCGGCGCGTTCTTCTTCGCCCGCCTCGGCGACAAGACCGGCCGCACGAAGGTGCTGTTCTACACGATCCTCCTGATGGGGCTCGCAACCACCCTCATCGGCTTCCTGCCGACGTACAACCAGGTCGGCGTCCTCGCACCGATCCTGCTGGTCCTCCTCCGCATCGCCCAGGGCTTCGGCGCGGGCGCTGAGATCTCGGGCGCGGGCGTCATGCTCGCCGAGTACGCACCGGCCAAGCGCCGCGGCATCATCGCCTCGCTCGTCGCGCTCGGCACCAACTGCGGAACCCTGCTCGCCTCCGGCATCTGGGCGATCCTCCTGGTCGCGTACAGCGAGCAGGAGGTCATCGACTGGGCATGGCGCATCCCCTTCATCGGCAGCGCGATCATCATGCTCTTCGCGATCTGGGTGCGCTTCAACCTCAAGGAGACCCCGGTCTTCGAGGAGCGCGACGATGTCGTCGACGGCAAGGCGCTCTCCCGCGAGGAGACGATCCAGCTCGCCACCGAGACCGGTGACGTGCGCACCCTCGAGGCGATGGACCGCAAGCCCTGGAAGGCGTTCTCGATCGCCCTGCTGCTGCGCTTCGGCCAGGCCGGCAACTCCGGCATGATCCAGACGTACCTGATCAGCTACATCACCGTCGTGCTGCTGCTCGACCGCTCGATCGGCGTCAACGCCGTGATCGTCTCGTCGCTCGTCGCCTTCATCACCGTGCCGCTCTCCGGCTGGCTCGGCGACAGGTTCGGCCGCAAGCGCATGTACATGGTCTGGGCGGTCATCGCGCTCATCATCATCATCCCGACGATGCTCATGATCAGCAGCGGTGTCACGCTGCAGGTCTTCATCGGCTACGTGGTGCTGCACAACCTCGCGGTGATGAGCTTCGCGTCGCTCGAGAACCTCACGCTGCCCGAGCTCTTCGGCGCCCGCAACCGCTACACCTTCACGGCCATGGCCCGTGAGATCGCCGCCATCATCGCGACCGGCGCGGGTCCCGTCATCGCCGCCGCCTGGGTCTCGGCCGTGACCGGCTCGTTCATCCCGATCATCATCATGCTCTTCATCTTCACGCTGAGCGCCCTGATCGCGTCGATCTGGATGCCTGAGGTCGCCGGCCGCGATCTCACCGATCCGCGCGACGCGATCTGACCGAACCACACCCACTCGGGGTGCGGCCGCCCGAACGGCCGCACCCCGCCTCCGCTCCCACCACCCCTGAGGAACCCCTGTCATGACCATCGAGCTCGTCGACGTCAACATCACCAGCCCCGGCCGCAACTTCGTGACGCTGAAGATCACGACCTCCGACGGCATCACCGGTCTCGGCGACGCCACCCTGAACGGCCGCGAGCTCGCGGTCGCCTCCTACCTCGCCGACCACGTCGCCTCGATGCTGATCGGTCGCGACGAGGACCGGATCGAAGACACCTGGCAGTACCTGTACCGCGGACCGTACTGGCGTCGTGGCCCGGTCACGATGGCCGCGATCGCCGCCGTCGACATGGCGCTGTGGGACATCAAGGCCAAGAAGGCCGGGATGCCGCTGTACCAGCTGCTCGGCGGTGCGAGCCGCGAGGGCGTGCGCGTGTACGCCCACGCCTCCGGCACCGACTACGCCGCGCTGAAGAACGCGATCACCGGCTACGAGGAGCTCGGCTACACCGCAGTGCGGGTGCAGACCGGCGTTCCCGGCTTGGGCCAGATCTACGGCGTCTCGGCGACCGGCCCCGGTGTGCGCTACGACTACGAGCCCGCCAAGCGCGTCGAGAACGGCCGCCCGAGCGAGGAGCGGTGGGACACCCGCAACTACCTCGACCACATGCCCGGGATCTTCTCGCAGATCCGCGAGGACTTCGGCACCGACCTGCGAATCCTGCACGACGGTCACCACCGCATGTCGCCGATCGAGGCCGCCCGGTTCGCGAAGGACATCGAGCCGTACGACCTGTTCTGGCTCGAGGACTGCACCCCCGGCGAGGACCAGACCGCGCTGCGCCTGGTGCGCCAGCACTCCACGACGCCGCTCGCGATCGGCGAGGTCTTCAACTCCGTGTACGACTACCAGACGCTCATCACCGAGCGCCTGATCGACTACGTGCGCTCGGCGGTCACCCACACCGGTGGCATCACGGCCATGAAGAAGCTGCTCGACTTCGCCGCGATCTACGGCATCAAGTCCGGCATCCACGGTCCGACCGACATCTCGCCGGTCGGCATGGCCGCGGCCCTGCACCTGGACCTCGCGATCCACAACTTCGGCATCCAGGAGTACATGCCGCACAACGAGCAGACGCTCGAGGTGTTCCAGACATCGTTCACGTTCGACAAGGGCTTCCTGCACCCGGGCGACGCGCCGGGTCTGGGTGTCGAGCTCGACGAGGATGCCGCGGCCGGATACGACTACACGAAGGCGTACCTGCCGGTGAACCGCCTGCTCGATGGCACCGTTCATGACTGGTGAGGTCCGCCGGGTCGCGCTGCCTTCGCGCAGCGTCGACTCGCGGCTCATCGTCGTCGCCAGGGCGCAGCGCGCCGAGGACTACGACCGTGTGCTCGACGTGCTGATCGATGCCGGCATCCGCAGCGTCGAGCTGACGCTCACCACCCCTGGCACCTTCGACCGGCTGCCGCACCTGCTCGCGCAGTACCGCGGCATCGCCGACCTCGGCGTCGGCACCGTGACGAACTCGGCCGATCTCGCGCAGGCCGTCGATGCCGGAGCGAGCTACCTCGTGACGCCGATCACGTCGTCCGCGTTCGTGCAGCAGGCGACGGATGCCGGTGTGCCGATCGTTCCCGGGGGCCTCACCCCGACCGAGCTGTTCGCGTCGTGGTCGGCCGGAGCATCCGCCGTGAAGATCTTCCCCGCCGGCCAGGTCGGCCCCGCGTATCTGAAGGACCTGCGCGGACCCTTCCCCGACCTCGTCGCGGTGCCCTCGGGCGGCGTCGACCTGGCCGGAGCCGCCGCCTGGCTGCAGGCCGGCGCTGTCGCGGTGAGCGTCGGCGGGCCGCTGCTCGGCGACGCCTTCACTGGCGGCGACCTGGTGGCGCTGCGCGACCGGGCTCAGGCATTCGTCGAGGTGTGTGCGCGGTGACCGCTGCATGCGTCGTCACGCTCGGCGAGACCATGGCGCTCGTGCGCACGACCGAGATCGGCTCGTTGCGGCACGCCCACGGCATGGCGCTCGGCATCGGCGGTGCGGAGACGAACGTCGCGATCGGGCTGGCGCGCCTCGGCATCGCCGTGTCGTGGCTCGGACGGGTCGGCGACGATTCGCTCGGCGAGCGGGTGGCCCGGGAGATCCGCGCCGAGGGCGTCGACGTTCGGGCGGTCGTCGATTCGGATGCTCCGACCGGCCTGATGGTGAAGGAGCGGCCGTCTGCCGCATCCACCGCCGTGCACTACTACCGGGCGGGGTCGGCCGGGTCCCGGGTCGCCGACTCGGATCTGCCGGATTGTTGGATCGAGGATGCCTCGCTGCTGCACGTCACCGGGATCACGCCGCTGCTGTCGACGAGTGCGCGTGACACGGTGCTCGCCGCGGTCGCTCGGGCGCGAGCCGCCGGGGTGACCGTGAGCTTCGACATCAACTACCGTTCCGCGCTGGCCACCCCGGCCGTCGCCGGTCCCGTGCTGTGCGAGATCGCAGAGCACGCCGACATCGTGTTCGGTGGCGAGGACGAGTTCGCGATCCTGTACCCGGATGCGTCCGCCGTCGAGTCGGCTGCGCTGCTGCGGGATGCCGGGTGCGCGACGACCGTCCTGAAGCAGGGCCCGGCGGGCGCGACGGTGTTCGTGGGCGATGCGACGGTCGAGTCATCCGGGTTCGTGATCGACGCCGTCGACACGGTCGGGGCGGGAGACGCCTTCGTCGCGGGCTACCTGAGCGCGCTGCTCGAAGGACTCGATGTCGATGCGACCCTGCGCCGTGCGAACGCCTGCGGTGCCATGGCCTGCCTCACTCCCGGCGACTGGGAGGCCGCGCCGACGCTGCGCGACCTCGCGCGCTTCCTCGACGGCGACGCGGACCCGGTTCGGCGCTAGCGACTGCTGGTGGCGCCTGCTGGCGAAACGAGGCGGGCTCATCCGATTTCGTGTGCCCCGCCGAAACGGTACCGCCGATGTTCTGGCGGGTTTGGTTTCGGCAGCGGTGTCCGGTGGACCGATTGTCAGCGCGTCGCCCTCGGTGACGTCCGGGTGGCTCGACCTGCCGGAAACGACCGATTTCGGCGGACTGACTCGTACAGCGTTGAATAGGCGTACAGAAACGTGCGCCGTAAGGAGGTTTCGGCAGGCGTACTCGGTGGAACGCGTTGAGCTCTGGCGCTCCGTTCCAGTCAGCTCAACGGGTGAGAAGCGGTGCCGAACCGGTCGGAACGTTTGCGTATCCAGCCCTGTCGCCGACGTCAATAAGAGGATCTGACCTTCAGCCCTAACGTAGGCGTATCGGTTGGCGTTGACGGGGTCGAGGAACGCTACTCACGCCGCCGGAACCGGGCGACCTGGACGCCAGCGATGAGCAGGAAGAAAATTGAACACGCGACTATGACGATCTGGACGCCGGCGCTGGGTTGGAAGAGCAATAATCCGAGCGTGATCACCGCCGGGACGAGCGGGAGAACCCAGCTGATCTTGCGGCGGGACTGAGAGGTCAGAGTGGGCTCGCATTCATCTGCTCCTAGTTGACGCATGTCGCGGTATCGGTGGGCGCGGCATCGACGACCGACGTGGTCACCGTGGTCCAGCTCGTCGTCGTTCCTGCGGGGAAGCTGGCGTAGGCGGAAAGCGTGACCTCTCGTTCGCCGATGTATTGTCCGGATCTGGGGTCGATGATGATGTCGTAGCGGACGTTGTTGGCTGGCTCCAGGCGACCGATCGCGACGCCTGTCGATCCGTTCAGGGTTGCCTGTTGTTCGGTGATCTCGATCCCGGGGATCAGCGCGGCGGCTTGGTAGAGCGCCGCACGAAACTCGGCGGGGGCAGTGCCTCGTTCAAGGGCGCTGGTGATCCATTCAAGCGCTTGGCCGTCGCGGGACTGTCCCGAGTTGCCGTTCAGCTCGTAGATCTTGCGGAGCAGTTGAGCCGGGTCTCGAGGCAGCTCGTCGTAGTCGGCGCTCATCGCCTCCTGGGTCTGATAACCGGTGAAGTTGCTGCCGCCGGGGAGCACTCCGCCGGGGAAGTGTCGGATGACGTCCGCGTCGCCTTCGCTATAGAACGGTCCCTGTTGCGCTGCGAAGGCTTCCGATCGAGGGCCGAAGGTCTGGTGCGGTGCGCGAGCGCACTGGACCCATACCCAGTCGTCTCCGCGATCAGCAGGAACGTAGAGTTCATCGTGGTAGCTGTCGATGACCGAGACATCGCCGGACGCCTCGATATTGCCCCCGTCGGCTTTGATCTTTTCCGCGTCCTCTTCGAGAGTCCCCACGGCGCTGAACGTCCCGTCCGTGCGGACGAACAGGTACTGGCCGTCGCCGACGACGGGGTCGCTGGTCTTCATCGTGGTGGTGGCCGCGGAGTGCAGGACGCTCGCGGCCGCAGGATCAGTCCCGCCGCCGACGCCAAGCACATCGGTCGCGACGAGCGCGATGGTCAGACACGTGGTTCCGACAGCGGAGAAGCCCGCCCATGCGATCGTGCACCGACGACGGACTGGCGAACGCCCGAACGACCGGTTCTCTCCCGATGGAGAGAAAGGCGCTGCGGGCATCTCGCTGGCGATCCGCAGAGCGAGCGCGGATTTCCCCCGAGCCAGTACCTCAGGGCTTGGCTCGCGGGTGTCGTCACGCGTGTTGCGGAGCAGCGTCAGCTCGTCCATGATCCGTCTCCTGTTCGATAGATGTCAGTGCGGCTGCGCGACGGAGTTTCCGCCGCGCCCGACTAAGCCGCGAACGCACTGTGCCGATCGGCACCTGCATCGCCTGAGCGATCGCTGCATAGTCAAGATCCCCCCAGGCATAGAGCAGCAACGTGTCCCGGTCTGCGGCAGGCAGGCGGCGCAGCGCCTTCCTCAACCGCCGAGCCAACCGTTCAGCGTCGATACGCGCGCCAGCCTGCTCAATGAAATCAGGCGCGATCTGCGCCGCCAGATCCGCCGACATCCCTTTCCACGCGATCGCTTCGACCCGGGCGTTCTTGCGCATGAGACGTGTCGCGATGCCGAGCAACCATGGCCGCGCATTTTGCACCGTCACGTCGTATGTGGATCGTCGGTCAAAGGCCACAAGAAACGTCTCCGACATCACGTCGTCCGCGGCATGGTCGCCCAGCCGCTGCGCCACGTAACGGTACACAGACCTCGCATGACGCGCGTACACCGTCTCGAAGACAGCCGGCTCGTCGACCGAGCGTTCAATAACCTCGTTATCGGGGCTCACATCCGTATTGCTCGATTCCATCGATTCGGTTCACACCAATCTCGCGACGCTGCGACGCTGCGACGCTGCGACGCTGCGACGCTGCGACGCAGGCGACGCAGGCGACCGCCAGCGCACCTGGCCTGTGCCGTAGGTCTCGTCAGTCGATGCGGAACTCGCCGACCTGTGTGATTCCATCTTCCGCATACACGGGGATGAGCTTGACCTCGCCCGCGTGTTCCTGCTGCCAGCGGAGCGCATCATCCGGGGTCGTGAAGCTCTGAGCGGCGGTAGTCCCATCTGCGTCTTCCAGATCCCGTCGCGTCACGAAACCCTGCTCGCCGTTGGTCGCGATCACGGCGATGAGATCAGGGGTCCCGTTTTCATTGCTCACTCCATATGTCTGCCCAGATTCATTGACGATCCAGTCTGTGATCTCCGTCGACACGTAGCCCGCGCGAAGCGTCCAGAACGCGTCAGCGCTGGTCGTTATGGTGACGAGGTTGCCTTCGAGCGACGACACCGCCATCAGATGCGTCGCCTCCGTGCCCTGATCATTTTCGCCACACGTGACGCTCGCGCCATCGTCGAACGTGAAGCTACCCGGTGACAGGCAGACGAACGAGATAGACACGGCCGACGCTCCTTCCGGTCGCGGCCCCAAGTCGACACTCGCCGTTCCCGTAAGCGTCTGCGTGTGCATCGCTCCGAGTTCTTCAACTTCGGTCGCGCCAGGCAACGTCAACCACCCCGAAGCACCAGCGGCGACGGCACCTCCCAAGAGGAAGACGAGGGTCGCCCCGGTTCCGAGAGCCACCCGCCGCCGGTGACGGGGCGACCTCTGCTCAGCGACGTGCCGGACAAGCCGCTCCCTGAATGCATCGGCGTAGCGTTCGCTCATCTGCGGCGTGCTCATGTTGTGGCCTCCTGGCCGAGGTAGCTGGAGAGAGTCGCATGCCCCAAGCTGTGTTGCAGCTTGGTGCGGATCCGGTGAAGCCGCACCCTGGCGGCACCAGCCGAAATCCCGAGAACATGCGCTGCCTCGCTGATCGGGAATCCTTCAAGTGCGATCAGGGACAGCATCTGGGCGTCAACAGGCGATAGTGAGCGCACCGCGCTGGCGAGGCCAGCCTCCAGGCTGAGCCCCGAGAAGGCCACATCCTCGGCAGAAGGATGCACATCCTCGCGAGGAAGTGACGCGAGGAGCCGACGATATCGCGACCGCGCGCGGTGGAGATTTCGGGCAGCGTTCGTCGCTGTGACTAGCAGCCACGGCAGCACCGATCCTTGGACCTCACGGACTCTCGCCCGGTGGCGCCACATCTCGAGGAAGGCCACGGCGGTGGCGTCTTCCGCATCAGAGTGGTCTAGCAGCAGTCGGTACGCGTGCCGGAACACTCGATCGCGATGCAGATCGAACAGCAAGCCGAACGACTCGGGTTCGCCCTCCCGCCCACGCTGCCACAGTGTTTGCTCATCAGATGCACTGAGGCTCATGCCCTGTATTGTCCGCGACTCGGCAAGACGTTACTGAGCAGCCCCGCCGAAACGCTCTGCCGAAAACGGATTGTGGCGGAGGTTGAACCGTCCCCGGTTTGATGCCGTTTCCTTTCGAGTTTGGAACGAAGATGTTGATCCTGCCGAAGAGGATTCCGGAGGAGACCAAGCAGCGGGCGATCCGGATCGTGCTCGATCACCTCGATGAGTACCCGAACCTGACGAGCGCGTGTGAGGCCGTGTCGGCGAGACTCGGTTTCGGTGCCGAGTCGCTGCGCCGGTGGGTGCGTCAGACGCAGATCGACGGAGGTGAGCGTCAAGGGGTGACCTCGAGCGAGTCGGAGCGGATGCGACGGCTCGAACGAGAGAACCGTGAGCTGCGGGAGGCGAACGCGATCCTGCGGGACGCGGCGGTTTTCTTCGCCGGGGAACTCGACCCCCGACGCCGCTGATCCTCACGTTCATCGAGGAGCAGCGCGCCCAGCACCGCTCGGTGGGTCGATCCGCAAAGGCCCGCGTGAGCTGGGCGTGCCGGTCACCGAGCGGATATACCGGGCGTGGAAGCACGCCCAGCCCAGCACCAGCGATCTCACGGACGCGGTCGTCATCGACGCGATCCGTGCAGCCCGAGTCAACGAGAAGGTTGAGGTGTCCCCGGAGTCGATGTATGGGCGACGGAAGGTGACCGCGCTGCTGCGTCGGCAAGCGAGAACCGTTCTGTACCTACTAGTATGTTTGGTATGACATCGGAAAGTCGTTCTCGTCTGATCACCGCCACTCGTGAACTCCTGGCAGAGCGCGGGTACACCGGAACCAGCCCGCAGCTCATCCAAGAGCGGGCAGGCGTCGGGCAAGGCAGCATGTACCACCATTTCGCCGGGAAACCGGGACTCGCCGCTGCTGCCCTCGCGGAGAGCGGGGATGCACTGCTTGCCGCTGCCGCCGGATCTTTCGACGGCCCGGGTTCCGTCTTCGACCGCGTGGCGCACTATCTTCGTCGCGAACGCCCGGTGCTGCACGGGTGCCCGGTGGGCCGGATGACGGAGGATCCCGAGGTCATGGCGTCGGACGCGTTGCGTGCTCCGGTCGAACTCGCCCTTCAGCGCTTGCAGGCGAGGATCTCGGAGCTGCTCGTAGAGGGGCAACGATCAGGTGAGTTCTCTGCTCGTATCGCACCCGCCCGCCTCGCGGCGACCATCGCTGCGACGGTGCAGGGCGGATATGTGCTCTCGAAGGCCTCGCGGGACGTGCAACCTTTCACGGATGCCGTCGAGGGAATGATCGAACTTCTCCAGTCGCAACTCGCTCCCGCCGACCCGACGCTCTCCGAAAGGGCCTAATCAGATGCTTGCCATGAACTATCAGCTCACCCTTCCTCGCTCTGCAGACATGGAGGAGTTGCGCGCGCGCATCCCCGCGATCGGACAACGATTCGATGGCCTTCCCGGTCTCGGCTTCAAGGCTTTCCTGTTTCGCAAGCAGGGCGAGAACGGCTCGCCGGTGAATCAGTACGCCCCGTTCTATCTGTGGACCGACCAGAACGCGGCGCAGCGCTTCCTCTGGGAGGGCGGAGGATTCGATGGCGTCGTGGGAGCCTACGGGCGCCCGGTCGTTCAGACGTGGCTGGGTGTGCGGGTCGCGTTCGGCGCCGCGATCGATACCGCTCCGACGTGGGCGGTGCGCCACGTCGAACACGTCCGAGAAGGGCGCGGACTCGAGGACCTCGTCACCGAGGTCTCGGACCGCGTCGATGAGCGGGCGCAGGGGGCGGCCGTGCATTCGGTGGCTTTCGCGCTCGATCCCCGCACGTGGACCACGATCGAGTTCACGCTGCTCACCGCGCGTCCTGAGGACGCGCTGGATGATGAAGTGTACGAGGTGCCCTACCTGTCAACGGGAGCTGTCCCGTTGCTCCACGCGCTTCGCGCCTGATGTCGCCCCGCAGCGGCCGAGGTCTCGGTGAAGGATTCGGCAGGCTGCTCGGCGCGAATCTGACCTCGAGTCTCGCGGACGGCATCGCCCGCACCGCCGCACCGCTCCTCGCTCTGCGACTGAGCGACGATCCACTGATGATCGCCGGCGTCGCGGCGATCATCATGGTGCCGTGGCTGTTGTTCGCGCTCCCCTCCGGGATGCTCGTCGATCGGTTCGATCGCCGGCGCGTCCTCGCGCTCGCCAGCGGGTCGCGCGCCGCACTGGGCGTGCTGCTCCTCGTGCTCACTGCGAATGGAAGCCTCTCGATCTGGTGGCTCTACGGCATATTGTTCGTCTACGGCATCGGGGAGACGCTCGCCGATGGGGCGATCCGGGCCATCGTTCCCAGTGTCGTCGGAGCCAGAGACCTCGCTCGAGCCAACGGCCGGATCGAGGCGGGGGAGCAGGTGCTGCAGGGTTTCGTCGCAGCCCCGCTCACATCGACGCTTTTCGCAGTGAGTGCACTCATTCCGCTGGGGATCGACGCCGCGGCCTTCGCGATCGCGGCCGCTCTCGCCCTCGCGCTCCCGCGCCGTGCGTCGGGACGAACGGCACCCCCTCCCGCGCAATCACTGACCGTACAGCTACGGGCTGGCCTACGATTCCTCGTCGCAGACCGGATGCTGTGGATGCTGTGGATGTTCAGCACTTTCTTCGGGCTCTGTCTCACCGTGGCGAGCAGCCTCGTACCTTTCGTCGCCGTCGACACGTTTGGACTGCCGGAGGGGCTGTTCGGTCTGCTTCTGCTGTTCGAAGCCCTTGGCGGTGTCTTTGCCGCGGCAGTCGTCGACAGGATCCGACGCCGCTTTGGAACGGGGCACACGATGGCGGCGGCGGCTGTTGTCGGCTCGCTGGCGTTCCTTCTTCCCTGGGCTGTGCCGCAGGTGTGGGCACTCGCCCTCGGATTGTTCGTCTACTCGTTCGGGCTGGTCATCTGGAACGTGCTCATCATCTCACTGCGGCAGGCAGCCATTCCGACGGAACTGCTCGGACGGGTCCACGGCACGTGGCGCTCCTTGCACTGGGGAGTTCTCCCGCTCGGCGCGCTTGTGGGCGGAATCATCGGCCGCATCGATCCCATGCTGCCCTTTCTCATAGGTGGAGGCGCTGCGGCTGCCGGAGCCCTCTTGCTCAGCGGACGCTTGCGGCGGCTGCCCGAGCCCGAGGACCTATGAGCCACCGACTCTTCATCACCGAAGCGCTGTTGAGAAGCACATCAACTCGATCTTCACGCGTCCGCTCCACGGCATCCCGTCGTACGCTGGTGCCATGCAGCCCGTGTGGATGACCGAGACCTGCGGAGCCGCGACGAATGCATGACGTGATCGTGATCGGTGCCGGACTCGCGGGGCTCCGCTGCGCCGGACTGCTCGCAGAAGACGGGCTCGATGTCGTCGTTCTCGAAGCGGCGGATGCCGTCGGGGGACGCCAACGCACCGACATCGTCGACGGGTTCCGGCTCGACCGCGGCTTCCAGGTGCTCAATCCGGCCTACCCCGCGCTCCGGCGCAGCGTCGATCTCGACGCCCTCGCGCTGGGGAGCTTCCCGGTCGGCGTGCGGGTTCGCACCGAGCACGGGACGGCCGAGCTGCGGCATCCGCTGCGGCATCCGTTCTCGATCGTCACGTCGCTGCGCAGCGGCCTGGTGAGCGGATCGGATGCCGTCGCGCTGGCACGCTGGGCCGCGCCCGCTCTGGTCCAGCCGTTCTGGCGTCTCGCCCAGAACGACGTCACGGTCAGCGAGGGCTGGGATGCCACGGGGCTCCGCGGGCCGCTCCGTGCCGCCGTGCTCGAGCCGTTCCTCGCCGGGGTCCTGGCGGAGCGCCGCGGCGAGACGTCGAACGCGTTCGCCCAACGGCTCGTCCGGTACTTCGCGCTCGGCCGCCCTGGCCTTCCTGCGCAAGGGATCGCCGCGGTCCCCGAGCATCTCGCGGCGCACGCACGCACGGCAGGCGCAGACATCCGTCTCGGCGCCGGCGTCGACCGCATATCGGCGCGAGGCACAGGCTTCCAGGTCGATCTGTCCGACGGCGACCCCGTCAGCGCAGCTCGGGTGGTCGTCGCGGTCGGTCCCGATGCCGTCGCCGATCTCACCGGGCTTCCCGCGCCGGCGACGAACGGCCTGCAGACCTGGTGGTTCGCCGCCGCCGAACCACCCACCACGTCGGCGCTGCTCACAGTCGACGGCCGCGGCCGCGGGCCGGTCGTGAACACCGTCGTGATGACGAACACCGTGCCGTCGTACGCCCCGGCCGGACGCCACCTCATCGCCGCGACCTGTCTGCTGCCGCGCGGCGGCGCTCCCGCCGGCGAGCACGACGTCCGCCGCCACCTGAGTGAGATCTGGGACGCCGACGTCACTGCGTGGGAGCTGGTGCGGCGCGACGACATCGTCGACGCGCTTCCCGCTCAACCCGCCCCCCTCAGGGCACCGCGATCGCCGCGCTCCGCCGATCGTCTGTACGTCGCCGGCGACCATCGGGACACGGCGTCGATTCAAGGTGCGCTCGCATCAGGTGAGCGTGCCGCGCGCGCGATCCTGACTGACGCCGGGGCACCGAGCACCGCTTCGCTTCGCCACTGACCTCACCCGGACGGCGGGTATCCCGCATCTTCGCGCGCACCCAGCACGGTGTCCACCCCCTCTCGCACGCCGTCCTCCGCGCCTAGGCTCGCCCCATGCACACACGCACACTCGGCAACGACACCGTCGGCCGCGTCGAGGTCGGAGCGATCGGGCTCGGCCTGATGACCTTCGACCAGACCGGCCATCAGCCCCGCGAGCAACTGCTCGACACGGTCCGCGCAGCGCTCGACGCCGGCGTCACCCTGTTCGACACCGCCGACGCGTATGGGCCGGGCACGGAGCTGGGCGCGGATGCGCAGGGCGAGAACGAGAGGCTCATCGCCTCGCTCCTCGACGAGCTCGGCGTGCGCGATCGCGTGTTCCTCGCGACCAAGGGCGGCGCGTTCCGCATCGAGGGCGGCGGCTGGGACATCGATGGACGCGCCGAGCACCTGCACCGGGCGGTCGACGCCAGCCTGTCCCGGCTCGGGGTCGAGCAGATCGCGCTGTGGCAGCACCACCGCCCCGACCCGAAGGTCGACTTCGCGGAGACCATCGGCGCGCTGGTCGAGATCGCCGGCAGCGGGAAGGTGCGGATGATCGGGCTGTCGAACGTCGACCCCGACCAGATCAGGGCGGCGAACGAGGCGCTGGGCGACAGCCTGGTCAGCGTCCAGAACCAGTTCAGCCCGAAGTTCCGCAGCAGCCGGCCGGAGATCGACGTCTGCGCCGAGCTCGGCCTCGCGTTCCTGGCCTGGAGTCCGCTCGGCGGGCTGTCGGACGCCAAGGAGCTCGCCACCAAGCATCCGGCCTTCCAGCAGGTGGCCGACGCCCGCGGCGTGAGCGCCCAACAGGTGGCGCTGGCCTGGGAACTGGCCCAGTCCTCCGTGGTCATCCCGATCCCTGGCGCCAAGCGCCCGCAGTCGGTCCTCGACTCCGCGGCGGCCTCCGACCTCGAGCTGACCCCGGACGAGCTGGCCGCGCTCGATCAGGACTGATCGCGCCGGCCGCCGAGAGCCGCGACCTCACGCCGCGACCGGAGCCTCCACGAGGCGGCCGTCGACGAGGTGGACGACGCCGTGCATGCGCGGCAGGTGCACCAGGTCGTGGGTCACGAGCAGGGTCGACGTGTTCAGCTCGTCGGTGAGGCGCAGGATGAGATCGATGATGCTCGCTCCGCGTTCCTGATCGAGGGCGCTGGTCGGCTCGTCGACCAAGAGCACGCTCGGGTCGTTCATCAGCGCCCGGGCGATGTTGATGCGCTGACGCTGCCCGCCCGAGAGCTGGTGCGGACGCTTGTCGCCGTGGTCCGCGAGTCCGACGGCGTCGAGCAGCACGTCGGCTCGGTCCGAGGTCGCTGCACGACGTCCGCGACTCCCCCGGGCGCCGAGCGCGTTCATGACCGTGAGCTGCTCGCGGGCCGTGAGCGCGGGGATCAGGTTGGACTGCTGGAACACGATCCCGACCTTCTCCCGGCGCAGCTCCGTCGCTTCGCGGGCGCTCAGCCCGGTGGCGTCCACGTCATCGATGAACACCTGACCGGAGTCCGGGTGGATCAGTGTGGCGGCGACCGCGAGCAGGCTCGACTTGCCCGACCCGCTGGGCCCCGTGATGCCGGTGACGGTGCCGGGGTGGGCGGTGAGCGAGACGTCGTCGACGGCGGTGACGCGGCTGTCGCCGTCGGGGAAGGTCAGGGTGATGTTGTTCAGGCGGATCATCGGTTGCTCCCGAGGGCGGTGAGTGGGTCTGCGGAGGTGACGGAGCGGAGCGCGAATGCGGCTCCGGCGAGGCCGAGGATGATCATGATCGCGCCGGGGAGCACGGTCGTGATCGGACTGAGCAGGAACGGCAGCGCGGTGCCGGCGAGCGTGCCGAGCACGCCGACGATGCCCAACCCGATCCCGATCCCGGCCACGAGCACGACCAGCGCCTGACCGAGTGCGTCGCGCACCAGCGATGGCGTGCTGGCGCCCAGCGCCTTGAGCACGGCGATGTCACCCTTCCGCTGCATGGTCCAGACCGTGAAGAACGCACCGATCACGAGTCCGGAGATGCCGAACAGCATCCCGACCATCAGCAGCAGCGATCCGATCTCGGACCGGAACGCGCTCAGCGCCATGAGCGAGCCCAGCGTCGACTCGGACACCGTGTCGTTCGCAGCGTCGGCGGCCTCCCACTCCGGACTCCCGGTCACCGCGAGCACGGTCGCATACGCATCGGGGTTGCCCGTGGCGGCGGAGGTGGCCTGCCAGTCGTGGAGGGTCATCTGCACGACCGGGGTGTGGCTGTACCAACCGTCGCCGCCGATGGTCTCGACCGTGTAGCCGGTGCCCCCGATCGTCACGTCGTCCCCGGTCTGCACGCCGAGGGCGTCTGCGGCGGGATCGGACAGGCCGAGTCGGCCGTCGGCAGAGGGGGCGGTGGCGTCGAACCCCGGCTCCACGCCGAACACGGCGATCGCGGCACGGATGTCTCCCGCTTCGCCGCGCGTCTGGCTGATCCCGACCGGCCGGGCGTTCGCCACTCCGTCGGTCGCGGCCCAGTCCGACGCCTGCTGCTCGGTGATGGCGGAGTCGGCGAAACTGGCTGAGGTCTCTCCCGCGGTGGGTGCGGAGAACACGATCCGGTCCGCGGGCAGCCCGACCACGGCCGAGATGTTCTGGGTCGCGAGACCGCCGGTCAGGCCGCTGAGGAAGCCGACGAGCACGGTGATGAGCGCGACGACGGCCCCGATGAGGATGAAACGGCCTCTGGCGAAGCGGAGCTCGCGGAGTGCGACGAACATGGTGCGTGCCTTTCCTGCCGCCGAACGCGACGACCATTCCACTCTCGTCCGCCGTCTCGGATCGGTCATCGGCCACCGGAACGCCGTTCCGCGCCCGCAGTGTGCACCCGCGGATCCTCCTTTCTGACGATGACCGGCCTCGGGCGGCGGCGTAAAGTTCAGCCCATGGCACATACGGCACTGACCCCGGTCTTCGTGGGTCTGCGCACCGGCCTGCACGTGCTGTTCCTCGCGCTCGCCGGTCTCGTGATCGCCCGGGCCCTGCTGGTCCCGACCGATGCGAGCGTCACCGTGATCGCCCTCACGGTCGTCCTCGTCGTGACGTACGGGTTCGGCGCGGTGCTCACCAGGACCACCCGTGCTCGGGGCATCGCGCCACTGGCGTGGCTGGCGATCCTGACGCTCGAATGGGCTGTGCTGCTGTGGTTGATCCCGGATGCCGCCTACCTCGTGTTCCCGCTGTTCTTCCTCTTTCTCCATCTGCTCGGGCGCTGGTGGGGGTCGGCAGCGATCCTGGCCTCCACGATCGTCGCGATCTGCGCCCTCGGCGTCCACAGCGGATGGACGGTCGGCGGGGTCGTCGGTCCCCTCGTCGGCGCCGGCGTCGCGCTCCTGATCGGCCTCGGCTACCAGGCGCTCGCCCGCGAGGCCGAGCAACGCGAAGCGCTCGTCCGAGAACTCATCGCGACGCAGGGCCAGCTCGCCGCGACGGAGCACGAATCGGGGGTGCTCGCCGAGCGCGCCCGGCTCGCCCGCGAGATCCACGACACCCTCGCGCAGGGGCTCTCCAGCATCCAGATGCTCCTGCACGCGGCCGAGCGCGCCGACCCGGGGCGCCCCGGCATCGAGCACATCCGACTCGCCCGCGAGACGGCGGCGGCGAACCTCGTCGAGGCGCGCCGCTTCATCCGCGAGCTCACCCCGCCGCAGCTCGACGACCAGACCCTGGGCGGAGCGCTCCGCCGCCTCGCCGCCACCCAATGGGCCAGCCAGGGGCTCGACGTGCAGGTGCGTGTCTCCGACACGATCGCCCTGCCGATGCATCTGCAGACCGCACTGCTCCGCATCGCGCAGGGGGCGATCGCGAACGTGATCCAGCACGCAGAGGCCACCACCGCGACCATCACGATCGCCGTCGACGCAGACCGGTTGCATTTCACGGTCACCGACGACGGGACTGGATTCGACCAGGTGCTGACCTCGAAGGATGCCGCGGAGAAGTCGGACTCGTTCGGGCTGCAGGCGACGGCTGAGCGGGTGCAGCAGCTCGGCGGCACGCTCACGATCGATTCCCCTGCGGGGCGCGGAACCACCCTGGCCGTCGATCTCCGAATGCCGGAGCTCGCATGATCCGGCTCGTGATCGCTGATGACCACCCCATCGTCCGTGCTGGGCTCACCGCCCTGTTCAGCCTGGAGCCCGACATCGAGATCGTCGCCGAGGCGAGCGCGCCGGATGAGGCCGTCGAGCTCGCCGAGCGGTTGAGTCCCGACGTCGTGCTCATGGACCTGCAGTTCGGCTCGAACGAGACCGCCACCGGCGCAGACGCGACCCGGAGCATCCGCGCGCTCGACGCAGCCCCGTACGTGCTCGTGCTCACGAACTACGATTCGGATGCCGACATCCTCAGCGCCGTCGAGGCCGGCGCCAGCGGCTACCTGCTGAAGGATGCACCGCCGCATGAGCTGATCGCCGCCGTCCGTGCGGCCGCTGCGGGCGAGAGCGCGCTCGCGCCGGTGATCACCTCCCGGCTCCTCGACCGGATGCGTGCTCCGCAGATCAGTCTGAGCAACCGGGAGATCGAGGTGCTCGAGCTCGTGGCGGCCGGCAAGTCCAACACCGACGTCGCGAACGAGCTGTTCATCAGCGACACGACCGTGAAGTCGCACCTCGCGCACATCTTCTCCAAGCTCGACGTCAGCTCCCGCACGGCTGCCGTCTCAGCGGCGCGCCGACGCGGCATCCTCCGGTAGTCCAGTCGGCGAACGGTCAGCACCGCGCGGATACACTCGACCGATGCCTGAGACCTCGAACGATCCGACCGATCCGTTCGTCCGCGTCCGCGGCGCCAACGAGAACAACCTCCGGAACGTCGACGTCGATGTGCCGCGCGACCGGATCGTCGCGTTCACAGGTGTCTCCGGATCGGGCAAGTCCTCGCTCGCGTTCGGCACGATCTTCACGGAAGCCCAGCGCCGCTACCTCGAGTCGGTCGCCCCGTACGCACGACGCCTGATCCAGCAGGGGCATGATCCGCACGTCGAGTCGATCTCGGGTCTGCCCCCGGCCGTCGCGCTGCAGCAGCGCCGTGGCGCACCCAGCTCCCGATCCAGTGTCGGCACCGTCACCACGCTCTCGAACTCGCTCCGGATGCTGTTCTCCCGCGCCGGCACGTTCCCTGCGGGCTTCACCACTCGGCTCGACTCCGACGCGTTCTCGCCGAACACCGTCGCCGGCGCGTGCCCGGAGTGCCACGGCATCGGTATCTCGCACACCGTCACCGAGGATTCGCTCGTCCCCGATAGGTCGCTGAGCATCCGCGACGGCGCGATCGCCGCCTGGCCCGGTGCGTGGCAGGCGAAGAACCTGCGCGACATCACCGTCGCGCTCGGCTACGACGTCGACCGGCCATGGCGCGACCTCGATCAGGCCGATCGCGACTGGATCCTGTTCACCGACGAGCAGCCGGTCGTGCAGATCACCCCGCAGCGCGATCGTGTCACGAAGCCGTACAACGGCATGTTCTGGAGCGCGAAGAAGTACGTGTTCCATACGCTCGCCGACTCGAAGAGCCAGATGATGCGCACGAAGGTGCTGCAGTTCGTCCGCTCCGGCCCCTGCCCGCTCTGCCACGGCACCGGTCTTCGCCGCGAGGCGCTGGCGGTCACCTTCGCCGGACGCTCGATCGCCGAGCTCAACGCCCTTCCGATGACCGAGCTCGCCGAGATCATCCGTCCGACGACGCAGCTGACGGATGCCGAGCCGGCACTGCCGACGACTCTCTCCGGCGAGCGCACCGATGTCGCCGTCGCGCTCACGACCGACCTGCTCGCGCGCATCACGGTGCTCATGGACCTCGGCCTCGGTTACCTCGGCCTCGGCCGCGTGACGACCACCCTCTCCCCCGGCGAGATGCAGCGACTGCGCCTCGCGACCCAGCTGCGGTCAGGACTCTTCGGCGTCATCTACGTGCTCGACGAGCCGTCGGCCGGCCTGCACCCGGCCGACGCCGAGCCGCTGCTCGAGGTCCTGGAGCAGCTCAAGCGCTCCGGCAACTCGGTGTTCGTGGTCGAGCACAACATGGACGTCGTGCGGCACGCCGACTGGATCGTCGACGTCGGACCAGGCGCAGGCGAGGGCGGCGGCGAGGTGCTCTACAGCGGCTCGGTCGATGGGCTCTCCTCGGTCGAGGCATCCGTCACCCGGCCGTTCCTGTTCCCCGAGCAGCGCACGCCGGCCGACGACCGTCGCGAACCCCGTGAACCGTCCGACTGGCTCACGGTCGAGGGCATCACGCTGCACAACCTCGTCGACGTCGACGCGTCGATTCCACTCGGCACTTTCGTCGCCGTCACCGGCGTCTCCGGGTCGGGAAAGTCGACGCTCGTGAGCCGGGTGCTCCGCGATGTGGTGCGCAGGCATCTGCGCTCGGATGCCGGCGGAACCCCCGACGACGGCAGCCCCGACGACGGCAGCATCGACGACGCGGACGAGGAGACCACGGCCGACCTCGCTGAGGCGACGGTCCCCGACGCGGATGCCGACACCCTCACCGTCCGGCGTGCGAAGGGTCTGGAGCACATCGACCGCCTCGTGCGGGTCGACCAGAAGCCGATCGGACGCACGCCGCGATCGAACCTCGCGACCTACACGGGCCTGTTCGATGCCGTGCGCGCGGCGTTCGCGAAGACCGACCTCGCCAGGGAGCGCGGCTACACCGCCGGACGCTTCTCGTTCAACGTCGCCGGCGGTCGCTGCGAGACCTGCCTCGGCGAGGGGTTCGTGTCGGTCGAGCTGCTCTTCCTCCCCGGCAGCTACGGTCGGTGCCCCACCTGCCATGGCGCCCGCTACAACGCCGAGACGCTCGAAGTCACCTACCAGGGCAAGACGATCGCCGAGGTCCTCGCCCTGACGGTGGAGCAGGCATCCGAGTTCCTCGCGTCAGTGCCCGCGGCCGCGCGCAGCCTGCAGACCCTCCTCGATGTCGGACTCGGCTACCTGCGTCTCGGCCAGCCCGCGACCGAACTCTCGGGCGGGGAAGCGCAGCGCATCAAGCTGGCGACGGAGCTGCAGCGGGTGCGCCGCGGCCACACCCTCTACCTGCTCGACGAGCCGACGACGGGGCTGCACCCCGCCGATGTGCGACTGCTGCTCGCGCAGCTGCACACGCTGGTCGACTCGGGAGACACGGTCGTGGTCGTCGAGCACGAGATGGATGTCGTCGCGGCAGCGGATTGGGTCATCGACCTCGGGCCATCCGGCGGGGATGCCGGCGGGCGCATCATCGCGGCAGGGACGCCGGATGCCGTCGCGAAGGACCCGGCGAGCCGCACCGCGCCGTATCTCGCCGCGCGTCTCGCGCGCTGATCCGGCCGGTCAGCTCACCCGCAGGAGCGAGACCGCGTAGACGCTCGGCGCACCCTCGAGATCGAGCAGCACCTGCAACCCGGTGCGGGTCGTCGTGACATCGACGGCGATCGTGCCGTCCGTGCATACCGCCGTCGCCGCGTCTCCCTCACCGTCGGCCTCACCGATCGTGGCGGTGACAGCGCCCTCGCCGCGACAGGCGATGTGCGCCTGGTACGCACCCGGCTCGAGGCTCTGCATGGTCGACCTCTGATGACCGGAGCTCTCGCCGAGCCATCCGGACAGGCCGAACGCCCAGCCCGGAGCGTCCGGGTCGGGCACGGCAGTCTCCGACCACGCCCCGATCTCGTCGATCGGGATCGGCAGCCGCGCTGCATCCGCCTCCGACTGCGCCGTCGTTCCGAGCGTGATCGTCGGTGTCGGCGGGCCGACCGCGACCGATGGCGTGGGAGTCGCGGTCCCCTCGGCATCCGTCGGCCCGCCTGTGCATCCGGCGAGCGCGACCGCTGCCATCAAGAGCACTCCGACCGTGATCGCTCGTCTGATCGCCATGGCTCCACGCTACGGGTGTCGGGCGCACGTGGCCACCTCCCAGACCGTGCAGTCGGTCAGTCCGCGTCCCCTGTCGACGCTCTCGCCAGCTGCTGTTCGACGTCAGCCGCCTGCTCCCGCAGCCGCTGAACCGACTGCTTCGAGAACTGCGAGAGCGGTGTGTCGACGACAGCCGATGCGGCGTCCTCGTCGTCCGGAAGCAGCCGTCGCACCGCGGCCGTGATCTCGTCGTCCGTCTCGGCATCCGCGACGATGCGCGCGATCTCCTCGACGTGCTGGGAGCCCGCGATGATCGACTGCAGATACTGCAGCCGCCGGTGAAGGGATTCGGCCGCACCGATCGACATCCGCTCCCGGTGCTGTGACCTGTGCCGATCGATCTGCTCCTGCGTGACATCGACGGTCAACGGCGTGTCCGTGCGGACGGGCAGCATCACCACCATCGCGTGCAGCTCGTACTGCCCGGGTTCGAGGTCGCGCCACTGGCTCTCGGTGATACTGATCCGCACGCGGGCGTAGTCACCCGGATCGAGCGGCACTGGCGCCAGCGCCTGGCTGCCGAAGAACCCGAAGCTGACGCCCGGGATCTCGGACCCGGGTCGCGCAAAGACCCCGACCACGTGAAAGGGATCGCCGTCCGGCTGCCATTGCGTCTCGCCGGCGTTCACGACGTCGATGACGAAGACGTCGTTCGCGGCCTGGCTTCGACTCAACGTCGGCCACCGGAGCGCCAATCCCTCCGCGCGCTCCGCAGGGCTGCGCCGCACCGGGAACACGTCGGGGTGCACGCTCGTCGTCGTCGCTCGAGTGCCGCTCTGGTCGGCCTCGATGTGCGCGATGCGCCAGGTCTTCGCCGACGGCTCAGCGGGCGCACCGATCGTGACGGCACCCGATTCGGCCCGCCGGAGCACCCGCCATCCGTCAGCAGGTGCGTCGCTCGCCGAGGCTGCGTCGAGTTCTACACCGAGTGCTGCGAGCAGCGAGTCGAGCGACTCGCCCGCCCCGCCCAGCGACGCCGCATCGACGTCGAGTGGACCGATCTGCGGATCTTCGCCAGCGGAGCTCATCCTTCGATCGTGGCACAAGGCGAGTCTCGCACCGCATCCGCCATCGCCGAGCGGCCCCTTTTCGCGCGACCCGCCCCGTTACGCACGCCTCAAAAGGGGCCGCTCGCACAGAAGGGGGCCGCTCGGCACAGGTGGGTGAGGCTCCGCAGACTCAGAACCCCTCGGCCTCCCGAGGCGTGTACGCGCTCTCGAGCTGGGCGAGTTCGGCCGATTCAAGGCGGATGCCGACTGCGGCGACCGCATCATCGATGTGCTCGGCACGGGTGACTCCGACGATCGGCGCGGTCACGGCCGACTGCTGCGCCACCCACGCGAGGGCGATCTGCGCGCGGGAGACGCCTCGCTCGGCTGCCACGCGGGCGACGGCCTCGACGATCTTGCGGTTGGACTCCTCCTCGCGACGGTAGAGCGTCGCCCCGAACTCGTCGGTCACGGTGCGGGCGGTCGTCTCGTCCCAGTCGCGGGTGAGGCGGCCACGTGCGAGCGGCGACCACGGGAGCACGCCGACGCCGGCATCCAGGCAGTACGGGTGCATCTCGCGCTCCTCCTCGCGCTGCAGCAGGTTGTACTGGTCCTGCATCGAGACGAACGGCGTCCACCCGTGCACGGCGGCGACGTGCTGCGCCTTCGCGAACTGCCAGGCCCACATCGAGGATGCGCCGATGTACCGCGCCTTGCCGGAGCGCACGACGTCGTGCAGCGCCTCCATGGTCTCCTCGATCGGCGTCTCCGGGTCCCAGCGGTGGATCTGGTAGAGGTCGACGTGGTCGGTGCCGAGTCGTCGGAGGCTCGCGTCGATGCCCGACAGGATGTGCGCGCGGCTGAGGCCGGCCTGGTTCGCGCCAGGACCCATGCGCCCGTACACCTTGGTCGCGATCACCACCTCCTCGCGTCGCGCGAAGTCGGCGAGCGCGCGACCGACGAACTCCTCGCTCGTGCCGTCCGAGTACACGTCGGCGGTGTCGAACGTGGTGATCCCGGCCTCGAGGGCCTGCCGGATGAGCGGCCTGCTGGTCTCCTCATCGAGCGACCAGCGCTGCGCGCCGCGGTCCGGCGCACCGAAACTCATACAGCCGAGCACCACGGGGGAGATCCGAAGGCCGGTGTTCCCCAGCCGGACGCTGTCGGTCGTCTCGAGCATTTCGTCTCCTCGCAGGTCGGCGCGCAGGTCGGTGCGCGTCCACCCAGCCTGGCATGCTCCGCGGACCACCGGCGCACTGAGCAGGAAGCTCGTCAGCCATCCGGACCGGCAGAGCGCGGCGGCATCCTGTTAGGGTTGCCTTACCAAGGTTCGCCATGGCTGAGCCGCATCCCCCTTTCAGAAAGACGATCTGTCATGCCCTCACGTGCCCGTCGCCGCTCCAGCGCGATCCTCGCCGCCTCGGCCTGCGCTCTGCTCCTGCTGTCCGGATGCGCTGCCGGATCCCCCGCCGAAGGGGATGCCGCACCCGAGACCACCGGCACGCACGAGGTCGAGCACGCGCGGGGAACCACCGAGGTCCCCGACGACCCCCAGCGGGTGGTGACCCTCGAGCCGCTCGAGCTCGACACCGCGGTCGCCGTCGGCATCGTGCCGGTCGGCGCGGCCGTCGCCAGCAACGTGACCGGCGCACCCGAGTATCTCGACGCAGACGGGGTCGAGCCGGTCGGCACGGTCCCCGAGCCCGACCTCGAGGCGATCGCGGCGCTCAAGCCCGACCTGATCCTCGGCACCGAAGCACGGCACTCCGAGCTCTACGACCAGCTCGCTGCGATCGCTCCGACGGTCTTCATCGCCACGCAGGCCGACCCGTGGCGCGACAACGCACTGCTCATCGGGGAAGCGCTGGGCCGCGAGGACGAGGTCGCCGATCTGCTGTCCGCGGTCGACGAGCGCTGCGAGGCGCTGTCCGACGAGTACGATGTCGACGGCGAAACGGCGCAGCTGATCCGCCCCCGTGACGAGACCACGCTCAGCCTGTACGGGCCCGTGTCGTTCTCTGGCAGCCTGCTCGAGTGCGTCGGATTCACGATCCCGGAGCAGGACTGGGCGGATGGCCTGCAGGCCGACATCTCGCCGGAGAACATCCTGTCCGCGAAGGCCGATCACGTGTTCGTCACCGTGGCCGATGTCGAAGACGAGTCCGCGATCCCCGCAGCGATCACCCAGAACGCCGACGCCTTCCCCTCGGTGACGCTCGTCGACACCAGCTACTGGGTGTCGGGCGTCGGCCCCAAGGGCGCGCAGGCAGTGCTCGACGACATCGAGTCGTTCCTCGAAACGAGCCGTTGACCGCTCGACCTCACACCGGGGCGTCGCTGACGCGGCGGCCTCGGCGCGGCGCGCGTGCGGTCGGGGGAACGCTGATCCTCCTGACCGTGCTCGCGCTCGCGGTGCTGCTCTCGCTCGCAGTCGGCGCCAATCCGCTCTCACCCGAGACGGTGTGGAGGACGCTGCGCGGCGAGGGCAACACCGAGACCGAGTACATCGTGTTCGATCTGCGCATCCCCCGCACCGTCACCGGTCTCGTCGCCGGTGCTGCACTCGGTGTCGCCGGGGCGCTCATCCAGGCCTTCACCCGCAACCCGCTCGCGGATCCCGGCATCCTCGGCGTGAACGCGGGCGCCGCACTCGCGGTCGCGCTCGGCGTGAGCTTCCTCGGCCTGCGAGACGTCTCGCAGTTCGTCTGGCTCGCCTTCCTCGGCGCGCTGGTCGTCACGGTCGCGGTGTATCTGATCGGTTCGTCTGGTCGAGGCGCCGCCGACCCGCTGCGGCTCACGCTCGCCGGTGTCGCGCTCGGTGCGGTGCTCTCCGGCATCACGACCGGCCTCTCGCTCAGCGATCCGGACGCCTTCGACTCGATGCGCAGCTGGAACGCGGGGTCGCTTCTCGGACGGGGCTTCGATGTGATCGTGCCCGTCCTCCCGTTCGTCGCGCTCGGCCTCGTCATCGCCCTGATCCTCGCGCCGGGCCTGAACGCCGTCGGACTCGGCGAGGACGTGGCCCGTGCGCAGGGCGCCAACGTTCTCGGCATCCGCATCGGTGTGATCATCGCCGTCACGCTCCTCGCCGGCGCCGCCACCGCTCTCGCCGGCCCGATCGCATTCATCGGGCTGATGGTGCCGCACGTGATCCGCTGGACGTTCGGGGTCGATCAGCGCGTGATCCTCCCCCTCTCTGCCGTGCTCGCCCCCGTCATCCTCTTGCTCGCCGACGTCCTCGGCCGCATCATCATCGCTCCGGCCGAGGTGCCCGTCGGGATCGTGTCGGCGTTCATCGGCGCACCCGTGCTGATCCTTCTCGCCCGCCGTCGCAGTGCGAGCGGGCTGTGATGGGGGCGCAGCGAATGAGCTCGGCAACCGACGTCGGGTATCGCCGGGTGCTGCTACGCGTCGGTCCGCTGCGGATGCACATGCGCCTGCGCAGCATCGCCGTCGGGCTCGCCGCCGTCGGGGTGCTGTGCGTGCTCGGCGTGCTGTCGCTCGGCCTCGGCACCTATCCGCTGGCGCCGCAGGAGGTCGTCCGCACGCTCCTCGGGGGCGGCGATGCCATGGACCGCACGGTCGTGATCGACTGGCGACTCCCCAGGTCGATCGCCGCGATCACGATCGGCGCGCTCCTCGGCATCGCGGGTGCGCTCTTCCAGACGGTGACGCGCAACCCGCTCGCAAGTCCCGACATCCTCGGCCTGTCCAACGGCGCGTTCACGGGGATGCTGCTCACGCTGGTGTTCTTCTCCGCCGGTTGGCCGCAGTTGACCACGGGGGCCGTCGTCGGCGGCTTCGTGACGGCGCTGCTCATCTGGCTCCTCTCCGCCCGCGGCGGGGTGCAGGGCTTCCGGCTGATCGTGGTCGGCATCGGCGTCTCGGCGATCCTCGCTTCGCTGAACACCTGGATGCTGCTGCAGATCGAGCTGGAGACGGCGATGTTCGCCTCCGCGTGGGGCACCGGGTCACTGAACGGCGTGACTGCCGGCCCGCTCACGGGAACGCTGCTGTGCGCGCTCCCGTTCCTCGTCGCAGCTGTCATGCTCGTGCCGCGGTTGCGGCAGCTCGGCCTCGGCGACGACATGGCAGCGTCGTCCGGCGTGCGACCGTCGGCCATCCGAGCGGTCGCACTGCTCACCGGGGTCGTGCTGGTCGCAGCTGCCACCACGGTGGCGGGGCCCGTCGCGTTCGTCTCGCTCGCCGCCCCGCAGATCGCACGCCTCCTCGCGCGAACCCCGCACCTCTCACTCGTGCTGTCGGGACTGCTCGGCGGCGTGCTGCTGCTCGGCGCCGATGTCATCGCGCAGCACGTTCTGCCCACCGCTCTCCCCGTCGGCGTCGTGACCGTCTCGGTCGGTGGCGCCTACCTCGTCCTCATGATCATCCTGGAGATCCGCCGCCGTGCCTGAGACCCCGCCCCCGCTCGATCAGCCCTCAGCCCCGCGACTGTCCGCCGAGGCGATCACCCTGTCGTACGAGCGCACCGACATCGTGCGCGACCTGTCGGTGGCCGTGCCGAGCGGCGGGTTCACCGTGATCATCGGGCCGAACGCCTGCGGCAAATCGACGCTCCTGCGCGGCCTGTCACGGCTGCTCGCACCGGCGAGCGGACGCGTGGTGCTCGATGGACAGACGATCAGCTCGTACCCGGCGAAGGAGGTCGCCCGCCGACTGGGACTGCTTCCGCAGAGCGCGACGGCTCCGGACGGTATCACGGTCGCCGATCTCGTCGCCCGTGGCCGCTATCCGCACCAGAATCTGCTGCGCCAGTGGTCGGATGCCGACGAGCAGGCGGTCGAGCATGCGCTCGAGGCGACCGGGACCGCTGACCTCGCTGCCCGTCCGGTCGACGCGCTCTCGGGCGGTCAGCGCCAGCGCGTCTGGGTCGCGATGGTGCTCGCCCAGGAGACTGATCTGCTGCTGCTCGACGAGCCGACGACCTTCCTCGACGTGGCGCATCAGGTGGAGCTCATGGAGCTGTTCGCGCAGCTCAACGCCGATGGACGCACACTCGTCGCGGTGCTGCACGACCTCAACCACGCCGCCCGGTACGCGAGCCACATCATCGCCATGCGCGACGGGCGTATCGTCGCCGAGGGCCCACCGGAGGAGGTCATCACCAGCGAGCGGGTCCATGAGGTCTTCGGCCTCGCGAACGTCGTGATCACCGACCCGGTCACCGGTGGACCGCTCGTGGTGCCACTCCGCGGAACCGCGCCGACGAGGACCCGATCGTGACCTCCGAGCGCCCCTGGGCGTACAGCGCCTTCCCCGTGCAGGTGCGTGCTCGCCGGATGCTCAGCCCGAATTTCGTTCGGCTGACCCTGGCCGGCGACAGCCTCCGCAACTTCGCCCCCTGGGGCACGGATCAGCGCATCAAGGTCGTGCTGCCGCTTCCGGACGGCAGCATCGCCGACTTCGGACTCCTCGATGAGCCGACTCCGCACCCATCGGACTGGTACACCCGATGGCGTGCGCTCCCCGAGGACGAACGGAACGTGCTCCGCACCTATACGCCGGCTGCGATCCGGGCTGACGAGGGGGAGATCGACATCGACTTCTTCCTGCACGAGCCCGCAGGCCCCGCATCCGCATGGGCTGCGGCGGCCGTGCCGGGCGACCACCTCGTGGTCAACGGGCCCGATGCGCGGATGGGGTGGACGGGCTACGGTCTGCACTGGCATCCGGCCGGCGCGCGTCGGTTCCTGCTCGTTGCGGACGAGACCGCGATCCCGGCAGCGCGCGGCATCATCGAGACACTGGGTCCGGACTCGAGCACCGACGTGATCCTGGAATGCGCGGATCCTGCAGACGACCTGCTGTCCGCGGAGGCTCCGGACAACGTCCGCGTGCAGCTGGTGCTGCGGGAGAGCGGTGATCCGGCCGTGGAGGCCGCCGTGCGTTCGTGGGGCTCAGCGCAGGGATTGACCGCGCGTGACGACACGGGGTTCTCTGCCTGGATCGCCGGCGAGGCGAGCACGACGACGACGATCCGCCGATACCTCACGACCGACCTCGGCATCTCGAAGGAGCGTGTGTCGTTCCTCGGCTACTGGAAGCGCGGCGGGCCGCTGGTGGGGTGAGCCCGCCGCTGAGACGGACGGTCAGTCGATCTGGCCGATCGGCTCGCGCTTCTCCGCCTGGAACTGATCCTCAGCACGACCGCGTGCCCAGTAGGCCGAGATCGACAACGACTCCCGCGGCACGTCGTGCTGCTTCAGAATGGCGCGCACCTGCTTGATCGTGCCGCGTTCTCCGTGCGCGAAGACCTGCGGATCACCCTCCGCCCATGGCAGATCGGCGAGTGCTGCGAGCAGCTCGTCGTCGGTCTGCGTCCAGACGACCGTGAGGCCGGCGGGCGTCTCGGGAAGGATGCGGTCGTCGGCATCCGCGACCGTGAGCAGCAGGTGTCCGCGGGCAGCCGGATCCATCGCCTCGATCGCGGAGGAGATCGCCGGCAGTGCCGTGTGGTCGCCGACCAGGAGGTGCCAGGGCGCTGCGGGGTCGGGGCGGTAGCCACCGCCGGCACCACTGACGACGATCGTGTCGCCGGGACGAGCAGCCCGCGCCCAGGGCCCTGCGATGCCTTCATCGCCGTGCACGACGAAGTCGATCACGAGGCGCCGCTGCGCCGGATCTGCCGAACGGATCGTATAGGTGCGCGGCGTCGGGAGCTTCTCGGGGCTCTCCACGCGCAGCTGCGCCAGATCGTACGGCGGGGTGAGTCCGTGGCGCGGGTCGGCGAACAGGATCTTCACGTACTTGTCGGTGAAGTCGTTGTCGTTGAACGCCTCGTATCCGTCACCGCCGGCCGTGATGCGGATGAGGTCTGGGCTGACCTGCTCCACCTCCTGCACGGCGAGCACTGCCTGGGTCGGCGTCCTACGGGGCTGTTCCTGCGTCATCACTTCTCCGGAGTATCGGCGTGCACGGTCCCCACCAGTCTGCCCGGCCTGGGAGATGCGCGGCCCGAGTTTGGAACCGAATCCTCCGATCCGGACATATCCCTATATGGACGGCACTGACTTCGTCGCACTGCGCACCCGATGCCTCGCACTCATCGATGAGCACTACCGCGATCCCCGAGTGGACCCGCAGTGGCTCGCTCGTGAGCTCTTCGTGTCGCGGCGCCAACTCGACCGAGCCTTCGCGTACCAGGAGGGCGTCGCCGAGGTGCTGGCGAAACGGCGGCTCAAACAGGCCGTGGCCTTGGCGGCGGTCTATCCGGCCGTGCCGATGTCCGAGATCGCGAAGGGCTGCGGTTACGGGACCTACGAGACGTTCCGCGCGCAGTGCCACCGCTATCTGCGCTGCACACCCCGCGAAGCGCGGGTCGACCGGAAGCGCGCGCTCAGGTCGGTCCGGCAGCTCGTCGAAGCGAGTTGATCGCAACGGAGTGCAACGGTCTCAGATTCTGTGGTCATCGGACACGCATAGACTCGACTCAGTCGGGAGCATGGGCCCGGCGATGACGTTCGAGGTGAGATCGTGCCGGAGTTCAACGCGCAGCCTGCGTCGAGCGATGGCGAACTCCTGTTCCGACTCTCCCGCGGCGATGAGCCCGCATACCGGCTGCTCCACGACCGGCACCAGGCCTCCGTCTACCGGGTCGCGCTGGTGCTGATGCGCACGACCTGGGATGCCGAGGAGGTCGCGGCGACCGCGTTCTTCGAACTGTGGCGCAAGCGCGACAGCGTCCGGCTCGTCGATGATTCGGTGCTCCCCTGGCTCCTCGCCACGACCTCCTATGCGGCCAAGAACAAGCTGCGCTCTGGTCGTCGATATCAGCGGCTGCTGAGCCGCATCCCCCACGATGGTGATGTTCCTGACCACGCGGACGAGGTGGCCCGCGCGATGGACACGCTGAAGATCTCCGCCGACGTGCGGGATGCGCTCATGCAGCTGCATCCGAAGGAAGCCAGCGTCGTGATCCTCTGCGTCGTGCACGAACTGCCCATGCACGAGGCCGCTGTCGCCCTCGGCATCCCGGAGGGTACGGTGAAATCGCGCCTGTCACGGGTCAAGGCACGTCTGCGCGGCACGCTGCAGCAATACGATCCGACGATCGAGGAGGTGAAGGCATGAGTCTCGAGTTCGACGGCATGCCGCACCGCGCCGAGGTGCAGGACCTGCTCATCGAGCAGATGCGCCGTGATCTGACGCGTCCGAAGTGGTGGAAGACTATCTGGGGGCGCCTGGCGATCGCTGGTGGTGTGCTCACCCTCGCCGGGACCGGGATCGCGGCCGTGGTGCTCCTGGAGAAGCGTCCCGTGAGCGATACCGCCATCGTCTGGTGCCTCAAGGGCGCGTACCTGAACCCGGACGGCTCGCTTCCCGGGTCCGGTTCGAGCTTCGCCACACCCGAAGGCGTCGTCCAGATCACCGACGCCGCGGCCATGTGCGACATCGTGTGGGAGTCGGGACAGATGGAGTCGACCGATCCGCTCGACCCGTCGCCCACGCCCGGGGTGGCGCCGTCCGAGTACACGACCTGTGTGACCGAGTACGGGGAACCGGCGCTCGTCCCCGGGCGCATCGAGTGCTCAGTGCTGAAGCTGCACCCCTATCAGCCCGCCGGCCGGTAGACGATGGACGACGTCCGCGCGGCCATGGCCCCCAGGCCCGAGCAGTAGGACGAGCAGGTCACGAACGCGCCGCCGTAGTCGGCGAGGTCGTACTGCGCTGACCAGCAGTTCGCGAACCCTTCGGCCGAGCGGATGTTGTTGTTCCACCCGGAGCCGAGGCTCGGGAATCCGAAGGTCGTCCCGAAGCATCCGGCTCCCGCTCCCCAGTGGATCAGCACGGTGCCGCTGCGGGATGCTCCTGTCCAGGCCTTCCCGACGATCACTGTCGCGGCCGCTGCGCGCGCGGTCATCGCGCGTGCTCCGGACCGTGCCGGCTCGAGCTGCTCGCGGTCGCCTGGCGCGCCGTCCTCGATGAACTGCTCGGCCTCCTCGACGGTGTCGAAGCACGAGATGACGGTCGGGATTTCAGTCGGCAGCGGCGAACCGTCTGGGACGGCCACCCCGCCCACCGTGCAGGCCGTGGGCGGTTCGGGTGGGGAGTCCGCGGCGACGGACGCCGAGGGGATGACCACGAGGGCGGTGACCAGAGCGGCTGTTGCGGACCAGAGACGTCGAGACATGGGAGCTCCTCCGAGAGGGGTTGGATTCGCTTCGGTATGTCCACGCCCTGTCGGGGGGTTCCGGTCGTTCGGGGGTCGTTCGGCGGGAATCTGGGGGATGCCGACGGATGCTGGCGCGGATTCTGTAGTCGGGTTCGAGCGCGCGGCTCATAGGCTCGAAGGACCCACCGTCATCGGGTGACGAATGGGCCAGAGGATCAGTCCCAGCACGCCGTGGTCGGCCGTCGCGGAACCGCTTACCGGGGGGTACGCACCCGCGGCAACACCGTCACGAGCGCTCCGGTCCTCTCCGCGGGTGCGGTGGGTGGGCAACGGACCACCGCACCCGCTCCTGGGCTTGTGTCAGGCGCACACCGATACGCTGGGAGACATGCACTCCCCCGTTCTCGGTGCGTCCCGCGCCCCTCGACTGCTGGCGTCAGCGACGCCGTTCGTCGAGTGGATGCGCGTGCTGCTGCACCCTGGGACGAACGGGTGGACGAGCGTGTGGGGCACGCTGTCGCACGGCGAGATCGCCGGCTGCCCACCGCCAGCGCGCTAGGTCACGCCCTTCGGGTGGCGTGGCTCCTCTGCATCCGCGCTCGCCCACCATCGGGGTATACCTATGTCTTCTTCTCGTCCCTTGTTCTCTGTCGCGCCGCATGAGCTGTGGCGCGGCATCCGCACCACCGTCCGCAGCGACGTCTTCGGCGGCGCGCTGCTGCTGCTCGCCACCGCGGCGGCGCTCATCCTCGCCAACAGTCCGGCCGCCGACTGGTACGCATCGCTGCGCGACTTCACCTTCGGCATCCCCCAACTGCACCTGGAGCTGAGCCTCGGCGCCTGGGCGGCCGACGGCCTGCTCGCCATCTTCTTCTTCGTGGTCGGCCTCGAGCTGAAGCAGGAGTTCGTGTCAGGGCGCCTCCGCGACCCCCGTGCAGCGGCCCTGCCGATCGCGGCAGCAGTCGGCGGCGTACTCGTGCCGGCCTTGCTCTACGTGCTCGTGAACCTCGGGAACCCGGATGCGCTGCGCGGGTGGGCGATCCCCACGGCGACGGACATCGCCTTCGCGGTCGCGGTGATCGCGGTCGTTGGCCGCTTCCTGCCGCCGGCCCTGCGGGTGTTCCTGCTGACCCTCGCGATCGTCGACGACCTCATCGCGATCACCGTGATCGCGACGTTCTACACCGACACGATCAGCCTCCCCTGGCTCACGCTCGCGCTCCTCCCCCTCGCCGGCTTCGGCGCGCTGGTGCAGCGGGGCATACGTCAGTGGTGGGTGCTGCTGCCTCTCGCGGTCGCCACCTGGGTGTGTGTGCATGCCTCCGGCGTGCACGCGACCGTTGCAGGGGTGCTGCTCGGCTTCCTCGTTCCGGTGCTGCCGACGATGCGCACCCGGGTGCACATGCCTGACGGGGCATATGAGGGTCTCGCCGCGCACTTCGCCGACCGCTGGAGCCCGATCGCGACCCTCGTCGCCGTGCCGGTGTTCGCGTTCTTCGCGGCCGGTGTCTCGATCGGCGGCGTCGACGGACTGGTCTCCGCCCTGCGGGATCCGATCACGCTCGGCATCATCGCGGGACTCGTCATCGGCAAGCCCATCGGCATCCTGCTGACGACGTTCGCGCTGAGCCGCATTCCCGCCATCCGCATGGACGAGGCCCTCCGCTGGCCCGACCTCGTGGGCATGTCGTTCCTCGCGGGCATCGGCTTCACGGTGTCGCTGCTCATCGGAGAGCTCGCGTTCGGACAGAGCTCGATCGCCGACGAGCACGTGAAGATCGGGGTGCTGCTCGGATCCCTGATCGCCGCGATCATCGGCGGGGTGGTGCTGGGCGCGCGGAACCGGCGAGCGCGGCTGCGCGGTTAGTCCCGTAGTCGGGTGAGAGCCCGCACGACGAGGTCGTGGTCATCGGCCGAGGGAAGGCCGGAGACGGTCGCGATGGCCACGACTCCGACGCCCACCACCCGGACGGGAACCGCGCCACCGGCGACCGCGTACTCGGCGGGATCGAGCCACCCCGGCTCGAAGAAGTCGCGGCCGCCGGCGGCGACGCGCGCCTCGAGCAGGGCAGTGCTCGTCTCGAAGCGGAAGGCGGTCGCGGCCTTGCGCCGCACCCAGTCGTCATTGTCAGCCGTCGCGCCCGGCATCGAGGCGTGGAACAGGATGCCGGATGCCGTGCGCACATCGATCGCCACCGGGTACGACTCCGCCAGGGCCCGCTCCGCGATGGAGCTGCCGAGGCGCCAGGCGTCGGCCCGGTCGAATCGGGTCAGCTCCAGATCGCGGTGCTCGTCTTCGAGTCGGGCCAGCCATGCGTCATCGGTCATCGTCGTCCTGTCGCGTCGGTCGTGCGGGTGCCTTGGGCCATTGTCGTCGATCCTGCAGAACGCGAGCACCTCCTCCGCCGAAAGCTCAGAGCACGTCCGCGATCACCGCGATCGTTCGGCCCGGATCCTCGAGATGCATGTCGTGGTGCACGCCGGAGAGGCGACGGATCTGCCATCCCTCATGCTCGAGCGCCGCTGCCATCGGATCCGTGAGGACCGCCGGAGATTCGTCCGACAGGATGATCGTCGACGGCACCTCTGGCGGGACTATCGCGATCGGATGGAACGCCACCTCCCGGAACACGCCGATCGCCATCGTCGCGTCGAACCTGGCGCGACTCTGCGTCATCGATTCTCGGATGCTCGGTGCGAAGGACGCCTGGTGTGCCGCGCTGCGTCGCGCCTGGATCAGCCCGACGACGCCGAGCGACAGCGCCGGGATCGCCCAGAATGCGCGGCCGGCCAGACCCGTCGTCGGAAGGCTGAGCCCGAAGCCGGGATCGAGGTAGATCGCGTGGTCGGGTCGCAGGCGCGCGACCGCGCGGACCAGCACCGATCCGCCGAGTGAATGGCCGACCACGCTGTGCAATCCCTGCGGGAGCGTCTCGACGACGTCTGCGGCGAGCTCACCGAGCCCGTATGAGGATGCCCGATCGCTGTTGCCGTGCCCGCGGAGATCGACGGTGGTCACCGTGTATCTCCCGGTGGCCAGCATCCGTTCGATCAGCGGCTGCCACGTCGTCTCAGACGCGCCGAGTCCATGGATCAGTCCGACGTGACGTTCGCCGGACCCGGTCGTGGTCGAGTGGAGTCGCATCCTGTCATTCTGCCTCGCTCCCCCGTCAGCGGGGATAGCGTGATGACATGACCACGTCAGCCACCCTCCGCTCGCTCAGCGGCGTCGTCGACAGCCCGGCCGCCCTCGCGGCATCCACCGTCGTGCTCGTCGACTTCCAGAACACGTACACGCGCGGCGAGATGGAGCTGGAGGGGTGGGATGCTGCGCTCGACGCCGCCTCAGACCTGCTCGGCAAGGCCAGGGAGGCGGGTGCGACGGTGATCCACGTGCAGCACGACGGCGGTATCGGGTCGGCGTACGACATCCGCGAGGACATCGGTGCGATCCACGAGCGCGTCGCGCCGATCGAGGGCGAGGCCGTCGTCGTCAAGCGGGCCCCGAACTCCTTTGTCGGCACGGAACTCGGCGAGCTCGTGGATGCCGCCGGCCACGAGGACGTGGTGATCGCGGGCTTCATGACCCACATGTGCGTGAACTACACGACCGAGGGCGCGTTCCTCCGCGGCAACCGCGTCACCGTCGTCGCGGCGGCGACCGCCACCCGCAGCCTGCCGTCGGTCGCCGGCGACGTGCCAGCCGATCAGCTGCATCGCGCGGCGCTCGCGGGCATCGCCGACCTGTATGCCACGGTGGTTCCGAACGTCAGCGACCTGCGCTGACGGGTGCCCGCGGGGACACGGCCTCGATACGCTTCGTCACATGAGCTTCCACATCGAGCACCGCCTCGACGATCGGTACCAACGCACGGGCACCTTCGCCTCCCGCGGTGAAGCCGTGCTCGCCGCGCTTCGCCTCAAGACCACTCCGGTCCTCATCATCGAAGGCGACGATTCCGTGTCTCCTGGAGACGGAGCAGTGGTCGCCGTCGTGTTGAAGCGCGGCGAAGTGGTCACGGCCGGCGCTGAGCCCGCCTGGTGGTCGAGCATCTCAGAGGCTTCGCGGAAGACGCTTCTCGCCGGCGGACGGCTCGGCACGGATGTCGTCGCCGATGTCACCGATGCCGGCGGCGGCGTGGCAGCGACGGCGTGGGAGAGCGGCCCCATGGACGAATGGGAGCTCACGCCCGCCGAGGATCACAACTGGGTGCGTGTCGAGGCCGCGCGGCGAGACGTGCAGCGCTGACGACGCGAGATCCACGCGAGCGACCTTCGCCCGGCGAACGTCAACGGAGGGCCCACGCCGCTACAGCGGAGTCGACGTGCCCGAATGAGTGGTGTTCAGTGCCATCGCCATCATCCACAGAGCGATGAACGCCACGATGGTCAGCGCGAGAACGATGACCGCGGCGATGAGGATGCGCCGCTCCGTCGTCGATGGCTTTCGAGCGAGACGGACAACCGAAGCTGCGAGGAGAGCGATGCTGACGACGACCGTCCACGGGGTGAAGAACCCCGCCACGTACACGATTGCTCCGACAGCCAAGGGCCACCAGTTGACGCCTTGTTCTGCTTCTCCTGCGGACATTGGGCGATTCTTTCAGACCGTTTTGAGTGTTGCCGTGTACCCGACGGGCGAGCCGCTGTTCGTGATGATGGTGTGCCCCACCGTCGTCGTCGCGGCCGCGTCTTCGACCCGCGGCTTTCCGTCGGGCGATGGCGACATCTCCGCCGAAGAGCAACATGGCGCGGCGACTGCCGGTATCGCCGAACTGTATGCGACGGTGGTTCGGGGTGTCAGCGACCTGCGCTAGCGGGAGGGCAGCAGCATGGCACGGGATGATCCGGACGAGTTCGAACCGTATCGTCAGGACTTCGCGCAGATGCCGGGCATCAACGGCAACGAGCTGGCCCCGTCGTTCCGCGAGCTCTCACCTTCGGACACCACCAAGCGAGGAATGCTCTGGTCGTCGATTGGCGTCGGCACGCTCCTCGTCGCGGTCGGCATCTTCTTCCTCGGAGACTGGCTGCACTGGTTCTGACGCTCAGCCGACGCGCACAGGCTCAGCGGTCGATGGATGCCATGTTGGCGTCGTCGTGGCGAGCAATATCCTCCGAGATGCTCGATGACGCGCCGGCTCCGGCGAACGCGGCGCGATTCTTCTTCCTCGACCCGCGAGCGCGCTCGTTATCGGGCCGTATGGACAACGGAAGGGTTTCGTCGCACTGTGCCAGGTTGCTGTTCCCGTTGAACAGGAGAAGGCAGTGGTCCGAGCCAAGCATCCACGGCTCTCGCCGACCGCGAAGAACGTCGCCCAGCACCGAAGCACAGACCAGATGGTGAAAGACGCTCTCGCCGGCGGGGCACACGCGCGGCCCAGTTCACGACCGGAATGGTCGACGGGCTCCACTACCTGCAAGAAAGGCATCCCGCTCGAACTCCCGCGAGAAAGACCAGCGTCGCTGCGCCTGCGATGGCGAGCCAGCGTGGGCCGGTGCGCGAGAAGCGACCAGGAACGATGGGCAGGGATGAGCAGGAGAAGTACTGCTCCGAACATCGCGATGGAGAAGCTGGCGATGCCCATGACGAACAGGATCGCGCCATGCAGGAAGAATCCATACGGCTACCGGTCACCCCGGGTTACGAGCGGTCATCGCACGCGTCACTCCTCGAGCCGTGTGCGACAGGCGTCCGGTCACTGACGGAATGCTTCGACCGGTTCGATCCTCGTAGCACGGATCGCGGGATACAGGCCCGCGATCGACCCAATCGCGACACCCATCACAGGACCAGCGACGAGCGACCACGGCTCGATGACGGCGGTCCATTGCTGACTCAGCGCGATAATCGTCACCGACGCCATCGCTAGGGCCGTGCCCATGAGCCCACCAAGAAGCCCGCGGACAGCAGATTCGCCCAGGAACTGTTGGGCGATGTGTCGAGGCAGAGCACCCAGAGAGCGTCGCAAAGCGATCTCTCGGGTGCGGGCGATGACACCGAGCAAGGACACGTTGGCGATGCCGACGCCACTGACCAGTACGCAGATGCCGGCTAGTGCGAAGAACAGCGCTTGCGTGGAGCTGTTCACCCGGTCTTTCACTACCGACGGCTTCGGCGGAGGGACGATCTGATAGGCCGTGAGTTCCGCCGGATTCAGCGCGAGGGCGAGCTGATCAGCGACGACCTTCGAGGCTCCGACTTCGGTGGCGACGACCATCGTCTCCCGCTGACCCGGAGCATCGAAGTTGTTACGGGCGAACCCCGCGGGGATCATGACGCTCGTCAGAGCGGCGCTCGAGCCGGTGGTGTCGTCGATGACGCCGATGACTGTGACCCGCAGTTCGTTCAAGACCACCACTGGTTGGTCGGCGACGTCAACGATGCCGAGATCTCCGGCTAGCTTCTGCCCGATGACGGCGACAGGTTGGTTCTCATGGAACGCATCGAAGGTACGGCCGCTGGAGACCTCGGCGCCCACGAGGTCGAAGTAGCCCGGCGTCACCGCCAGGAGAGACGGCTGGGATGAGCCGGGATCAATGGAGGGAGGGTTCACACTGACGGTGACTCCAGGAACGTTCCACCATCTCCCCGCTGCAGTGACCCCGTCGATCTGTCTCACCTGAGAATCGGCGTCCTCGGCGAAAAGAGGTTCAGCGTCGGCTCCGCCTATGCGTGGCGTCACCGTGATCTGCGTGGCTTCGACTTTCAGGAACTCGTCGCTGATCTGACCGTTGGCGCTGGCGGTGACGCCGAGGACTGCCACGAAGGACGCGACTCCAATGGCGATCCCGAGGATCGTCATGCCGGAGCGAGATGACCTCTGGACGACTCCTGCCATCGCCTCGTCGAGGAGTCGCCGGCGAACGGGACGGCCGCTCATGGTCCCTCGCTCAAGGCGCCGTCAAGCATGTGCAATGTTCGATTGCCGTGCCGCGCGACCTCAGCGTCGTGTGTGATGAGCACGACGGTGCGGCCGGTGGCGTTGAGGTCGTCGAAGAGCGAGAGAACGGCCGACGCCGTCGTGCTGTCAAGGTTCCCGGTCGGTTCGTCGCACAACAGAACAGCGGGGTCGGATGCTAGCGCTCGGGCAATGGCTACTCGTTGCTGCTGTCCGCCTGAGAGCTCGGTGGGCAACCGTTTGTCGAATGCGCCCAGCCCGACAGCTTGCAATGCCTCGTGCGCTCGCGCACGTGACTCACGTTCCGTCGTCCCGCTGTAGAGGTCGCTGAGCATGACGTTCTCGAGGCAGGTCCGCTGCTCGAGCAGATGGAAGGATTGGAAGACGAAGCCGATCTCTTCGCCCCGCACGCGCGCCCGCTCGTTCTCCGTGAGTTGCGTGACGTCCTGCCCTCTCAGTGAGTAGGTTCCCGCGGATGGTTTGTCCAGTAGCCCGAGGACGTTGAGAAGTGTCGACTTCCCGGAACCTGACGGTCCAACGATGGTGACGAAGTCGCCTTCGTCGATGGAGACGGAGGAGGCGGCCAGCGCGTGAACTTCGGGTGGTCCGGGATAGACCAGTGAGACGTCACGCAGTTCGACAACAACCGTCATTGCACACCCAGTACGACCAGATCACCCGCGGCGAGCTCTCCTTCGCCCGCGCTCACTCGCGCCTGACCGCTTCCGGTGTCATCGACCGTCACCGCGACGCGGCGGGTATCAGTCCCCTCTCTGAGCAGCACATACGTTCCTCCGGCCGCGTTGGAACGGATCGCGGAGAGGGGCACGACGAGACCGACCTCAGCGTCGGTGGCGGCGAGGACGGTGATCTCGACCTTGCCGTCGATTGCTGCGGCCGACAGGGCAGTGTCGGGTTGAATGACGACTGTCGCCCGGCTGACTCCGTCTTCTCCGGTCAACAGTCCTCCGACTGCCGTGACTGCGCCTTCCTGTGGACCGCCGATGGCACTCCCTGCGACGGACACACGATCGCCAACGTGTAGCAGCTGGGATGTCGCGTCCGTGACTTCTGCCGTCACCGTCGGATCGGACGTGGTGGCTCGAATCAGTGGGCTCTCCACTGCACCTCCGAGCGGGGACGCGATGCTGAGGACGGTCGCGGTGGCCGCCGCTCCGAACACAAGCTCCGACTGGAGAGCGGCGGTCTCTGCCGGGACCGCATACCCCGCCGCCTTGTACACAGCGCGTAAGGCGTTCGTGGTTCCCGCGCCCCAGGTACCGTCTGGTTCGCCGTTCAGCCAGGGACGTAGCCCTTCTTGCAGACGGCGAACGTCTTCGCCCTTGTCTCCAGGTCGAAGGTCCCGCAGCAGCGGAATGGCCCCCTGCAGGTAGATGACAGGCCTGTCGTTCACCTCGGCGATGACGGTGCCTGAGGTGAACTGCGCCCCGATGGTCACCGGCAGGCCGGTGACCACACCGCCGCCGACCGGCGACAGGTTGGTCACCTGGCCGAGGGAGACAATGCCTGGAAGTAGAAGCGGATCAGTGATGCTGCCTTCCTCGACGGCGATGGTGAGCTCGCTGCTCGCCGGCGGTGCAGCGTCCGCGGCAACCTGTGCGGGTGATCGCACGAAGAACCCGGCCGCGCCGCCGATGCCCGCCGATACAAGAGCGGTGACGAGAATCCAGACGCCGACGCGACGTGTGGGAGTCATAAGCTGTTCCCTCATCGCCTACTCGCCCAGAAGCCTGTTCACGACGTCGAGCCGCTTCCGCTCCGCGTCCAGTGCGGACTGGAACTTCTCGGGCTGCTTGTCGATGGCCTGCTGTTCGTAGTCTGAGAGCACGTAGTAGAACGTGTCCGGCCAGCGACTGCCGTTCGTGCAATCGACATCCGCAACTGCGACGGCGATAGTCTCGGCGGTGATTGCTCCCGCGTTCGCGGTCGGTGCCTCTTCGAATCGTCCGTAGTCGAAGCCCGCGTCCTTCATGCACGCCGACCAGGCGCCTGCCTTGTCTTTCACGGCGTCGTGAGCGAACGTGAGACCGTACACGTCGGAGGTCAGGTCGCGGAGATCCACGAATGGCACCCCGATCCTCTCCTCCACCACCCCGTAACAGCCCTTCTCGGATGGGGCGTTGCCGGCGCTGTCCGTCGGGATGAGCTCTGGGTCGAGGGCTTGGTCATCGCCTCCTTCTCCCAGGATCACTCCTTGCTCGGGGCCGTACATCACCGCCGACAGCTGGGCGGCCTCGGTCGGGTCGTTCGGCATCACAGGGTTGAGGTTTTCCGCACTGGCCAAGTAGATGCCCGCTCCGTTTGACCACTCGCCTCCCGGCGAAGCCGCATACCCGTACTCCTCAGCCTGGTCCCGGGGCAGGGTCCCCAGGCGTCCGCCCCACTGGTAGATGATCGGGACGTTCGGATCCTCGCTCACCTGCTGGATGTAATCACCGCTGAAGGTCACCGAGAACCCGAAGTCCGCGAGGCAGCGGTTCAAGAGCGTCGCTGTGCCCTGCTGCAACTGTTCGCGCTCAGAACGCCCCATGGCGAACGAGTCGAACGGCAGTGCCGCAAGCGCCTGCGTCGCCGAGAGATCCGTAGGCACCTCAGGAGTCTTCCAACCTTCCTCGGCTGATGCGCTTGAGCATCCGGTGACGACGAGGGCGGTGAGTGCCAGCAGAGACATTGTCGACGCGAGGCGTTTCATGAGTATGGAGCGATCCTGTTCTCGAGTTGGAGAGGGACGTGAGACCGGGTGTTCGTGCCCGGCCTCACGCAAAGGTCAGACTCCCGAGAAGCCCGACCAGGACGAACAGCCGAGCTGCGTGCCATTGTTGATGGAGCACGCCTGAACGCGGAACTCCCAGCCAGGCAGCACCCAGAGAGTGCGGGACTCCGTCGTGCCGGCGCCCTTGGTGTTGTCGACGTACTGGTTGGTGGTGTTGCCCCGGAGGTTGTATGCGGTGCGCGAACCCCAGCCGTCGTTGTAGCGGTCGGTGCTGGACATCGTGTCCGAGGACGCGTTCCAGTAAGCGGTCGCGCGCGCCTGACCACCAGTCGTTTACGTCGCGGTCGCGTCTGCCATCGCCGCCACCGACGGGGCGACAATCAGACCGGCGGACACAGCAGTGGCAGCAGCGAACTTCACCAGGCACTTCTTCGTGCTCAGCTTCATTTCTCTCCTCATGGATACGAGGTCCGGATCAGTATCGACCAGATTCGCCTCGGTTACCTGTGAGTGTGGGAGAAAGACGCGACGCGTGTCTGTCGGTCATTTGGTGGACAGCCACACCAACTGCCGCCGTTGCGCGGTCTCCGTGGCCAAGGCGTCGTGAACCTGTCCAGATATCTGGAGTCCATTGGCGGGCGCAGCGTCGTCTTGTCGGTTCTCATGCGACTTGCGATCTACAGAGCTACACACTGTTCCTCGAGCCAAGCCTCTGCCGCCGCGCGGGGATCGGTTCCCGCGCGAGGGTTGATGAGGACGTCCGGCTCGATAGGGCCGTCATACACGATCTCGTCGCGGTCGACCATGTAGCTCGTGGTGAGGACCAAGAGAGCCCCATCACTCAACTCAAACACCTGATTCCCCGTTGTGTTGCCGGCGGTGCGTCCACCAAAACTTCGCGCTCCATCCTGTCCGCTGAAGGCGATGACCACCGCCTCTGCGGCACTCGATGTCGCGGAGCTGGTGAGCACAGCGACGGGTGTGTCGAGAACGAATCCTTCCTGTGCCTCGGACGCCGAGGGCGAGTCCACGAGCCGACCGTGCGCCACATCGACCTCTGATGCTGAACTCTTCGCCTGGAGCTTCAGCACTGGTCCGTCGTCGAGGAACGGTGCCGCCGCGCCAAGCATCGGGAACATGTTTCCGCCGGCATTGTCTCGCAGGTCGACTATCCATCCGCAAGACGTGTCGCGTCGTTCCTCCTGCAGACCGTCGAGAGCCGCGTCTAAGTACTGTTGCTCCAACTCCGGGTCGCTGCTGTTGAAGGCCGGCAGCGTCATCGTCCCGATACGGCCATCGGAGGTCACTTCAGGCAGCTGCACGGATTCGCTGGTCGTCTCCCAGTCGCGTGCTTGCCCGGGAGTAATGAAGCTGGAGTGCTTTCCGCCCGCTTGAACTGCGAGCGTGTTCAGTTCGTCGTATGTCTCTTCGACAGTCGACTGCTGATAAAGCTCCTCAAGCGCCGAGTCGCGCTGCTGCTCCCACTGCGGGCCGTCGGCTTTGATGCCCTGGCGAAGCAATGGAATCACCTCGTCAACATAGGCCCGAACCTCGTTCTCACCAGCTTCGGGTGCGCAGCCCGCAACGGTCAACGTTGCAAGCAAAGTCAGCCCCGCGATATACACGCGCGTCAACGATGGGGTAGCCATCCTCGCCAAATCCTTTCAAGTGCCTGGATAGAGTACCGCGACACTTAGACTGCCTAGGCCTGTCGCAGCCTCATCACAGTCATTGACTCTTTGATCTCAGCTCTATCCGGCTAAACCGATGGCCGATGATGAGTGAAGAAGCGACCGAAGATTGACTTGACCCGAACGCGAAAGCGCCGGTCAGAAGTTGCTCTGACCGGCGCTTTCAATTTACGAATACATGTGGGCTGCATTAACGAATACAGCCCTCACTGTGGCTGTATTCGTTCATCCGCAGATCCCTTGAGCCTCAAGGGATCCCGGGAATCTTTTTTCAGCGCGATTCCACGCTAAGCCGCGGAAAGTTCCGGCGAGATCCGCTTTCTCCAGATCAGCAGACGTTTCCGGAGGCACCGTTGGGGGTCACTCTGAATCCCTCTCGCCGCTAGATGTACTGACCTCGACCGTTGTTGATTCGGTCGATGGGAGTCTTCCCGCCGATGCCGAGGTGGGCTCTGTCTAGGTTGTAGTAGTTGAGCCATGCAGGCAAGGCTGCGGTGCGCTCGGCGTTCGAATCGTAGGGCCGGGCGTAGGCCCACTCGGTCGCGAGGGTGCGGTTGAGTCGTTCGACTTTGCCGTTGGTCCAGGGGCAGTGCGGGCGGATGAACTTCTGGGTGATGCCGTGAGCGCCGAGGACGGCATGGAACGCGTGCGAGTGGCGGTAGGCGAACGCGTTGTCACTGATCACGCGTTCGACGGTGATGCCCAGGCGGGCGTAGAACGCGATCGCGCGTTCGAGCACGCCTGCGGCGGTGGTGCCTTTCTCATCGTCGTGGATCTCCGCGTAGGCGAGGCGAGAGTGGTCATCGATCACGGTATGGACATAGTCGTAGCCGATCCCGCGAGCCCGGACTTTCTCGCTGCGCCCGTGCGCTCTCCACCCGCCGCCGTCGGGAATGCGGCCCAGCTTCTTCACATCGATATGGATCAACGAGCCAGGATGATCATGTTCATACCGACGCACCGACCGCCGCGTCGCGCGGATGACCGTGCCCGTCGCCGGATCGATCTCGCGCAGCAGCGGGACGTGGTGCCGACGCAGCACGCGCCCGACGGTCGAGGGCTGCATCCCAAGCCTCGCCGCGATGAACACCGGACCCCGACGCGTGAGATGCCGCATGATCCGTACCCGCGTCTCTCGACACGGCTCCGTCCGCGACGGATGAGACCGCGCGACACTCGACCGATCCACCAGGCCCGCCGGCCCGAACTCGCGGAACCTGCGCCACCACCGCCACGCAGCAGTGCGAGAGATCCCCATCTCTGCCGCGACATGCGCGACCGCGCGCCCCGACTGGATGCGCTGAACCATGATCAACCTGCCGGCCGGAGTCAGCCGGGCATTAGCGTGGGACACGAGAAGCCTCCGTGTGTTCGAGCTGAAGAACTAGACAGCTCCAACTCGACACCGGAGGCTTCTCCTCCGTCAACAACGATCCGGGTCAGTACAGCTAGAGCAGGTGACCCTTGAACACGGTCTCGGCACCTGGACGCTGTGCGCCCGGCCGACGGCGCTTTGACGCAGCCTTGCATGCTAGTGGCTCGGGCGCTCCATTCGTCAGCACCGCTTTAGCAGACGCCCCGGTTCACAACAAGCGCACATGCGCTCTGGCTCGAACTCAGGCGACGCGGTTGTCTCGTCGTGAGCTGATCACCAGCTCTCGAAGAGACAGGAGACGGCAATGTCAACGCACACATCGGGTGGCCGGAGATTCCGAGTCGGGCTTATTGCGGTTGCGCTCGCTTTCGTCGCAACCGTCGGGTTGGGGCCAGCCGCACACGCCGCAGAAGGAACCATCCCAAACAATCCTTGGGGCTGCACGATGTACGCACTCAACTCGCATAAGTCGGGTGGGATGGGGTCATCCCATGGTGGCATCCAGAGCTGCTCGTCCGCACCCGCCGAACTTTTCGCGAGCGTCACGATCCAGAAGCAGGGATGGGCCCAGTGGCACAACATGGCTACCTATACCGGTTCAAGACGAATACAAGCGCAAAGCTGGACGTGAATTCGAAGTTTGTGTGCTCCAACTCAGTTGAGCAGAACTACCGCACGCAGACTGACGTTCGAGTCTCGACGAGCAACAACACCCACTACTTCGGCACGATCAGGTCAGCTGAGAATCGCTATGCCTGCGACCGCCCGTAGAAGCTGGGCAGTCGTCGAAGACATTCTGCGCACCGGTGACGACACCATCGGAGTGGACTTCCTGTCATCCGCGTTGAAGCTGAAGGACACGGACATCTTCCTCTAGTTGGCAGTGAAGAAGACCGAGGCGCCGCAGATCGACGGCGAGCTCAAGCTCGATCTCCTCAACGGCATCAGCGGCACTGACGCGTCCCGCCGGACGGCAGATCTGCGCGCCACGGTCGACTTCAGCCGACCGAACTTCTTGACGGCGGTCGCGGAGGCGGACACGCTCGGCCCCATCGAGATCTCTTTCGTGCGGCACAACGCCGACGGTCGCAGCAGCTTCCAGCTTCGCCTCCACGCTGATGGCGGGTTCGAGATCAACAAACGAGGAGTCAGCTACCCCAACTTCCTCAGCAACGACATGCTGATGATCACCGCGTCATACGAGCTCGCGTTCGAGTTGATCCCTCGCATCAACGAGCTCTACGACGAGGACGCCGCGTGGGAGACGAAACGCACCGAGGTGATCCTTGATGCCATGCGCACTCTCCGAGAGCGCTACAACCTTGCTTTCGAGGCGTTGGAAGAGCGAATGCGGGCGTCACCGTCCGCAGACGGCCAAGACGTCGCCGACAGCAACTAGCTGTAGTTCCTCGGGACGTTGTGATCACGTGAGTTAGCGAAGACCTCCGGGCAGGATGTGGGTTACCACACTCACATTCCACACACGGAGGTCTTCGTGACTCACGCTAACGCACCCCTGACGC
>Ga0160430_100124_pt1 | contig 65960 bp, 58 predicted proteins | sample HID1971I_E0MG_FD_108274 | JGI IMG/M metagenome (GOLD analysis project Ga0160430, IMG submission 108274) | Enriched millipede-associated microbial communities from UW Madison campus, WI, USA - HID1971I_E0 MG | ecosystem: Host-associated > Arthropoda: Insects > Digestive system > Unclassified ...
CGACTTCCGCGGCGACCCGCGCACCTCGATCTTCGACGCCGAAGCCGGCATTGCACTGGACGGCACCTTCGTGAAGCTCGTGAGCTGGTACGACAACGAATGGGGCTACTCGAACAAGTGCCTGGAGATGGCACGCGTGCTCGGAGGCCGGTCATGAAGATCCTTCGACTCGACGAACTCGTTGCCGATGGCCGGCTGGCCGGCCAACGCGTCTTCATCCGCGCCGATCTCAACGTGCCGCAGGACGATGCCGGCCGCATCACCGAAGACACGCGCATCCGCGCGTCGGTTCCCGGCATCAAAGCAGCACTGAAGGCCGGCGCCGCCGTGATGGTGACCTCCCACCTGGGTCGCCCCACGGAGGGCGAGTGCAAGCCCGGGGATCCGCTCGCGCCCGTGGCCAGGCGCCTGGGTGAACTCATCGGCCGCGAGGTACGGCTCGTTTCCTACTGGATCGACGGCGTCGACGTGAACCCCGGCGAGTTGGTAATGCTGGAGAACTGCCGGCTTAACAAGGGCGAGAAGAGGAATGATGAATCGCTCGCCAAGAAGATCGCGCTGCTGTGCGATATCTTCGTGCACGACGCCTTCGGCACCGCACACCGGGCCGAGGCGTCGACCTACGGCATCGCGCAATTCGCCAAGGTGGCCTGCGCCGGCCCGCTGCTCGCAGCCGAGATCGATGCCATCGGCAAGGCGCTGGCCGATCCGCGCCGGCCCCTGGTGGCCATTGTCGCGGGCAGCAAGGTGTCGACGAAGCTGTCCATCCTGCACAGCCTGGCCAAGCGGGTCGACCAGCTCATCGTCGGTGGCGGCATCGCCAATACCTTCATGCTCGCGGCCGGCCTTCCGATCGGCAAGAGCCTGGCCGAGCCCGGGCTCATCGACGATGCGAAGGCTGTGATGGCCGAAATGAAGGCGCGCGGCGCGCAAGTTCCGATCCCGAATGACGTGGTGGTCGCCAAGGAATTCAAGGCCGATGCACCCGCCACCGTGAAGGCCGCCATCGACGTGGCGGACGACGATTTGATCCTCGACATCGGCCCGCAGACCGCCGCGACGCTCGCGGCGCAGTTGAAGGCCGCCGGCACGATCGTATGGAACGGTCCGCTGGGCGTTTTCGAGTTCGACGCGTTCGCCAACGGCACGCAGACCGTCGCGCACGCGATTGCCGCATCGAACGCCTTCAGCCTCGCGGGCGGAGGGGACACGCTCGCTGCGATCGCGAAATACGGCATTGAAAAGAACGTGGGCTACATCTCCACGGGCGGTGGCGCCTTCCTCGAAGTGCTGGAAGGCAAGACCTTGCCCGCCTTCGAGATTCTGGCGCGCCGCGCCGAGCGCTAGAGAAGAGACAACGGAGCTCGCGATCATGCTTGCTGCGCTGCTTTGGGACGTGGACGGCACGCTGGCCGAAACCGAGCGTGACGGCCACCGCGTCGCTTTCAATCGGGCCTTCGTCGAACGGGGCCTTCCCTGGCACTGGGACATCGCCCGCTACGGCCGCCTGCTGCGCGTCACCGGGGGACGCGAACGCCTGCTCGCCGCGATGGCCGACGAGACCGATGCACCGGTACTTTCCAGCGAGCGCGAGGCGCTGGCACGCGATCTGCACCAGTTGAAGAACCATTACTACGCGCAAAGCATCGACGAAGGCGTCATCCAGTTTCGCCCCGGTGTGCGCGCGCTGATGGACGAAGCATCCGCACGTGGCGTGCGTCAAGCCATCGTCACGACGACCGGACGCGCCAATGTGGATGCATTGCTCGCACGGCAGTTTGGCCCCGACGGGGCCCGGTTTTTCGACGCCATGGTCTGCGCAGAGGACGTCGGCGCGAAGAAGCCCGACCCCGAGGCGTACCGGCGCGCTCTGGACGCGCTGCGCCTGCCCGATGTGGCAACGCTGGCCATCGAGGATTCATGGGCCGGCGCCACTGCGGCCCGAGCGGCCGGTGTGCCGGTGATCGTCACCCGCAGCGTCTATTTCCCGGCCGACCCGATCGATGCCGCGGTGGCCATCGGCCCCGGGCTGCATGCGCGGTGCGGTTGGCTGCCCGCACCGGCGGCGCGCCAGGTCGAACGCATCACGCTGGACGACCTTGTCGACTGGCACGCCCGCATGGAACTCGTGTCCACCCCGGGCTAGCACCCTGCTCTCTCTTTCACCACAGGAAACATCTCCATGGCCTTCATCTCCTTGCGCCAATTGCTGGACCACGCAGCCGAACGTGGCTATGGCGTTCCGGCATTCAACGTCAACAACCTGGAGCAGATCCAGGCCATCATGGAAGCGGCCGAGGCCACGCAAAGCCCGGTCATCCTGCAAGCCAGCGCCGGCGCGCGGCAGTACGCAGGCGAGGCCTACTTGCGTCACATGGTCCTGGCGGCGGTGGAAAGCCATCCGCAGATTCCGCTCGTGCTGCACCAGGACCACGGCGCTTCGCCGGCGGTGTGCCTGCAGGCCATTCAAAGCGGCTTCACCAGCGTGATGATGGACGGGTCGCTGCGCGAAGACGCCAAGACGCCGGCGAGTTATGACTACAACGTCGCCGTCACGGCCGACGTCTGTCGAATCGCCCATGCAGTGGGCGTCAGCGTCGAGGGCGAACTGGGTTGCCTGGGCTCGCTGGAAAGCGGACAGGCCGGCGAAGAAGACGGCGTGGGCGCCGAGGGCACGCTCAGCCACGATCAACTGCTGACCGACCCCCAGGAAGCGCGCGACTTCGTCGCGCGCACCGGTGTCGACGCGCTTGCGATCGCCATCGGCACCAGCCACGGCGCCTACAAGTTCAGCCGCGAGCCCACCGGCGACATTCTGGCGATCGACCGCATCGCCGCGATCCATGCCGCTCTGCCCGACACCCATCTGGTGATGCACGGCTCGTCGAGCGTGCCGCAGGAATGGCTGGAGATCGTGCGCCGGTATGGCGGCGAAATCCCCGAAACCTACGGCGTGCCGGTGGAAGAGATCCGCCGCGGCATCGCGAACGGCGTGCGCAAGATCAATATCGACACGGACATCCGGCTTGCGATGACCGGCGCGATGCGACAATTCTTCGCCGAAAAGCCCGCCGACTTCGATCCGCGCAAGGCGCTGGCAGCGGCGCGCCGCGCCGCGCGCGGCATTTGCGAGGCACGCTTCGAAGCCTTCGGATGCGCGGGCCAGGCGGCAAGCATCAGGCCGCTGACGCTCAGTGCCATGGTGCACCGCTACCGTTGACAAGCGTGTCGCGTCACCAGAAGGCCCCGGCCAAGCCTGAAGCGCACGGCCCTGCGACGCCATGCGGCCAGACCCCCAGGCATGACAGGCCCGTGACCGAATCAGACACGGGAGACGCCGGACCATGAACCTGTTCACGTCCCTCAAGTACCTGATCGCACTGGACGACCACCGCCACTTCGGCCGGGCCGCCCTGGCCTCCAACGTGACACAACCGGCCTTGTCCAACGCGATCAGATCGCTCGAAGTCAGCTATGGAACGGCAATCGTCAAGCGCGGGCGCAATTTTGGTGGCTTTACCGCAGAAGGCGAGCGCATCCTCGCCAGTGCACGCGCCATCCTGCGCGAGCACGAATTGCTCGAACAAGACCTGAATAGCCGTGAAGGCGATCCAGCGGGACATCTGCTTATCGGGGCGGTGCCGACGGCCATGCCGATCGCGGCACGGTTCGCTGGCATGCTGCAGGACCGCCATCCTCGCGTCATGCCCACGCTGCGCTCGATGAGTTCAGTCGAACTCGAGACGCGGCTGGAGCGCATGGCCATCGACATGGGCCTGGGCTACACGGAGCGGACGAACTTCACCAACTCGCCATTGCGGGCCCTGGCGCAGTACACGGAACACTACTTCCTGCTGCGCCGTACATCGCACGCCGGGCCCGAGTCGCTTCGCATCGGCGATCCCATCGGGTGGGCCGAGGCAGCCCAGCTTCCACTTTGCCTGCTCGGTTCGGAGATGCACAACCGCACGATCGTGGATCGCGCTTTCGCGTCGGCCGGCGTCCATCCGCGCCCGTGCATCGAAACCAATTCAATCCTGACACTGGCACTGAGCGTGGTGGCAGGGCGCGTGTGCAGCGTCATGCCGGGGGCGCTGGTGGGCACCGTGCGAGGCTATGGCGGCCTGGAGGCATTGCCGCTGACCGGCCCGGAGGTTGAGGTTCCCATCGCGTTCATGGTGCATGACTCGAACCGCCCATCACGGGCTCTGGAGGCTGCACTCGCCTTCGCCCAGGACCCGATGTGGCTGCACGAGGCCGCCCAGCACGCCGGGTTCCTGGGCGCGTCGGATCCCCGAAGGATGCTCTGTGCTCCTGCGGTGAAGGGGTGAGTGGGTCGCCCCTCGCAAACCCTGATTTTCCAAACGTATCAATTCATTCCCCGGATAAATTGGACGATCTCCGGATCGATGCAGACACTGCCCCTACGGCACCGCTCGAGTGCCTTATCAACATGGAGACACCCACACATGTCAGCCGTACTGGACAGTAGATCGGGATCGGCCGCCGGAACTGCCGGCTGGCTGGACAAGGAGCGAACCATCGCCAGCCCGGGCTTCAACCGCTGGCTGGTGCCTCCTGCGGCGCTGGCCATTCACCTGTGCATTGGCATGGCGTATGGCTTCTCCGTCTTCTGGCTGCCGCTGTCGAAGTCCATCGGACTGAGCGCTGCCATGGCCTGTCCGGCAGACATGAGCCTGCTGGTCGAGCTGTTCGCATCGAACTGCGACTGGCGCATCTCCAGCTTGGGCTGGATGTACACCCTGTTCTTCGTGTTGCTGGGGTCATCGGCTGCGCTGTGGGGCGGTTGGCTGGAGCACGCGGGTCCGCGCAAGGCCGGTGTCGTGGCAACCCTGTGCTGGTGCGGTGGCTTGGTTGTCTCGGCCCTCGGCATCTACACCCACCAGCTATGGCTCATGTGGTTGGGCTCAGGCGTCATCGGCGGCATCGGGCTCGGGCTGGGCTACATCTCGCCGGTGTCGACACTGATCAAGTGGTTTCCGGACAAGCGAGGGATGGCCACAGGCATGGCCATCATGGGTTTCGGCGGCGGCGCGATGATCGGCTCACCGCTGGCCACGGAGTTGATGAAGATCTTCGCATCGCCGACCAGCACCGGGGTACTGCAGACCTTCCTGGTCATGGCGGCGATCTATTTTGTCTTCATGATGGGCGGTGCGATGGGTTACCGCGTGCCCCCCAGCGGCTGGAAGCCCAAGGGCTGGACGGCCGTTCCGACCGCGCGCAACACCATGATCACGCAGAACCACGTACACGTGAAGCGAGTCTGGGGCATACCTCAGTTCTGGCTTGTCTGGATGGCTCTGTGCATGAACGTGAGCGCCGGCATCGGCGTGATCGGCATGGCCAGTCCCATGCTCCAGGAGGTGTTCGGCGGCCATCTCATCGGCGTGCCCAAGGCATTCGGAGAACTCGACAAGAGCCAGCTTGCAGCCATAGCGGGCGTGGCTGCCGGTTTCACGGCGCTGTTGAGCCTGTTCAACATCGGTGGACGATTCGTCTGGGCCAGCATGTCGGACAAACTCGGGCGCAAGCTCACCTATGTGGTCTTCTTTGTGCTCGGCGGTGCGCTGTATGTCAGCCTGCCCCTGAGCGCGGCCGTAGGCAGCAAGGTGCTGTTCGTGGCCGCGGCCTGCATCATCATCAGCATGTACGGCGGCGGTTTCTCGACCGTGCCCGCCTACCTGGCCGACCTTTTCGGCACCCAGAATGTGGGCGCCATCCATGGCCGGCTGCTCACCGCCTGGGCCACGGCCGGGATCATCGGTCCGGTGGTCGTGAACTACATGCGCGAATACCAGCTCGGCCTGGGCATCCCGCGTGACCAGGTCTACAACCAGACCATGTACATCCTGACGGGCTTTCTGGTGGTGGGTCTGATCTGCAACCTGCTGATCCGTCCGGTGGCCCCCAAGTGGTTCATGACGCCGGAGGAACTGGCCGAAGAGAAGCGCCTGGCCCACGATCGCGCGGCGGCCAACGACGTGGGCAGCGGCCCGGGTTCGGGTCGTCAGACGTCGATGGTGATGGTGGTGCTGGCTTGGGCTGTGGTCATCATCCCGCTGGCCTGGGGCGTGTATCGCACCCTGCTGAGCGCACTGAAGTTCTTCACCTGAATCCCGCGATATCAAGCCGATGTCGCGGCATGCCGGCATCCGAACAACAGGAGTCCCATGATTGCCGTCGCTTCACTCTCGCCAGCTGACGCGCTGGCCACGGTCCTGACCGTCTTGGAACGCTGGGCCGACGAACCCGGGCCGCTGTTGCCCATCTTGCACGACGTGCAGGAGGCAGTGGGTTATATCCCCGCGCATGTCGTACCGAACATCGCGGACGCACTGAATCTGTCGCGCGCCGAGGTGCACGGCGTGATCTCCTATTACCATCATTTTCGGACCGAGCCGGCCGCACGCGTGATCCAGATATGCCGGGCGGAATCCTGCCAGGCCATGGGATCGGAAGCCTTGCTGGCGCACGCCAGGCAGCATCTGGGCTGCGCGTTGCACGGGACCTCGAAGGATGGCGCATTCACCCTCGAACCCATCTACTGTCTCGGTCTTTGCGCCTCGTCGCCCGCCCTGATGCTGGACGACGAGCCCCACGCGCGGATGACCCCAGAGCGCTTCGACGCACTCGTTGCCCAGACCCGGAGGGTCACATGAGCACCATGATCTACGTACCGCGCGATTCCGCGGCACTGGCGGTAGGCGCAGATCGCGTCGCGCAGCGCATCGCGCAGGAAGCGTCAGCGCGTCAGCTGGATATCCGGCTGGTGCGCAATGGCTCGCGCGGCCTGTTCTGGCTTGAACCGCTGGTCGAGGTGGCCACGCCCGAGGGACGCATCGCCTATGGCCCGGTGACGCCGGACGATGTGGCCGACCTTTTCCAGGCTGGATTTCTCTGCGGCGCCCCCCACAGGCTCCGGCAGGGACTCACCGAGCAGATTCCCTATCTGAAGAGCCAGCAGCGTCTGACCTTTGCCCGCATGGGGGTCACCGACCCCACGTCGCTGACAGACTATGTTGCGCACCAAGGTTTCTCGGGGCTGCGCGCCGCCTTGGCGATGGCACCGTCAGAGATCGTGCAGCAGGTGCTTGATGCCGGATTGCGCGGGCGCGGTGGCGCGGCGTTTCCGACCGGCACCAAGTGGAAGACCGTTCTGGATGTCGAGGCCCCGCAGAAGTACATCGTGTGCAACGCGGACGAGGGCGACTCGGGCACGTTCTCGGACCGCATGACGATGGAGGGCGATCCGTTCATGCTGATCGAGGGAATGATGATCGCGGGGATTGCCACAGGCGCGACCAAGGGCTACATCTACGTGCGATCCGAGTACCCGCACGCCATCGGCACGCTGAATGAAGCGATCCACGTCGCCGAACTGGTGGGACTCCTGGGCGATGACATCGTCGGATCGGGCCGACGCTTCTCATTGGAGGTGCGCAAGGGCGCGGGCTCCTACGTATGCGGCGAGGAGACCGCTTTGCTCGAGAGCCTCGAAGGCCGCCGGGGCATCGTGCGTGCCAAGCCGCCGCTGCCGGCGATCCAGGGGTTGTTCGGCCGCCCGACTGTGATCAACAACGTGATCACCTTTGCCAGCGTGCCGCTCATCCTGGCACGCGGTGCGGCGTTCTACCGCGATTTCGGGGTCGGCCGCTCGCACGGTACCTTGCCATTTCAGCTGGCGGGGAACATCAAGCACGGCGGCCTGGTGGAACGCGCCTTCGGCCTGACGTTGCGCGAGCTGCTCTATGACTACGGTGGCGGCTCGGCTTCAGGCCGGCCAATCAAGACGGTCCAGGTGGGCGGCCCGCTGGGCGCCTATGTCCCCGAATCGCAATGGGACGTGCCACTGGATTACGAGGCCTACGCGGCCGTGGGCGCGACGGTAGGTCACGGAGGTCTCGTTGTGCACGACGAGACGGCCGACCTGTCCCGCCTGGCGCGCTATGCGATGGAGTTCTGTGCCATCGAGTCCTGTGGCAAGTGCACGCCCTGCCGCATCGGCTCGACGCGTGGCGTGGAAGTCATCGACAAGATCCGCGCCGACCACAACCGCAGCGAGCAGGTCATCTTGTTGCGCGACCTGTGCGACACGATGGTCAACGGCTCGCTGTGCGCCATGGGCAGCATGACACCGTATCCGGTGCTGTCCGCGCTGAACCACTTTCCGCAGGACTTCGGCCTGCCCGATACCCGCCCTGCAAGCAACCTGTCGAGTGATCACACCCCCGGAGGAGTCGAGCATGCATGACCATCTCAAGGAAGTCGACCACGGAACGCCCAAGCGCGAATCCATGGAAAAAATGACGCTGCAGATCGACGGTTATCAAGTGACGGTACCCAGGGGCACCTCGCTGATGCGGGCGGCGGCCGAAGCCGGGATCCAGGTGCCCAAGCTGTGCGCCACCGACAGCCTGGAGCCCTTCGGTTCCTGCCGCTTGTGTCTGGTCGAGATCGAAGGCCGCCGAGGTTTTCCCGCCTCGTGCACCACGCCGGCCGAGGCCGGCATGGCGGTACGCACCCAGAGCCCGAAGCTCCAGGAGCTACGCAAAGGCGTGATGGAGCTGTACATCTCCGACCATCCGCTCGACTGCCTGACTTGCTCGGCCAACGGCAACTGCGAGTTGCAGGACATGGCCGGCGTCACTGGATTGCGCAATGTCCGCTACGGATTCGAAGGGGCCAACCACCTGAAGGACAGAAGGGACGAATCCAACCCGTACTTCACTTATGACCCGTCAAAGTGCATCGTCTGCAACCGGTGTGTTCGCGCCTGTGAGGAGACGCAGGGCACCTTCGCCCTGACGATCAACGGCCGCGGTTTCGATTCACGCGTCTCGGCGGGGCAGAACGAAGCGTTTATCGACTCGGAGTGCGTGAGCTGCGGCGCCTGCGTCGAAGCCTGCCCGACGGCCACGCTGCAGGAAAAGTCCATCATCCGCCTCGGTCAACCCGAGCACAGCGTCATCACCACCTGCGCCTACTGCGGCGTGGGTTGCGCGTTCAAGGCCGAAATGAAGGGCAACGAGGTCGTCAATATGACGCCCTGGAAAGACGGCAAGGCCAACGAGGGCCACTCCTGCGTCAAGGGCCGTTTCGCCTGGGGTTACGCGACACACAAGGATCGCATCCTCAAACCGATGATTCGCAGCAAGATCACGGACCCGTGGCAGGAAGTCAGCTGGGATGAGGCCATCCAGCATGCCGCGAGCGAGTTCCGACGTCTGCAAGCGAACTACGGTCGGGATTCCATCGGCGGGATCACCTCTTCGCGCTGCACCAATGAAGAGACCTACCTCGTGCAAAAGCTGGTGCGCGCGGCCTTCGGCAACAACAACGTGGACACATGCGCGCGCGTTTGCCATTCGCCCACCGGCTACGGCCTGAAGCAGACCCTGGGCGAATCCGCCGGCACGCAGACTTTCAAGTCCGTGGAAAAGGCCGACGTCATCATGGTCATTGGCGCCAACCCGACGGACGGCCATCCGGTGTTTGCATCGCGCATGAAAAAACGGATTCGCGAGGGCGCGAAGCTCATCGTGGTCGACCCGCGGCGCATCGACATGGTGAAGTCGCCGCACGTGCAAGCCCAGCACCACCTGCCGCTCAGGCCGGGCACCAATGTGGCGATGGTCACCGCCATGGCGCATGTGATCGTGACGGAAAACCTGATAGCCGAAGACTTCGTCGCCGAACGCTGCGACTTGAAGTCCTTCGGTGAATGGCGTGAATTCGTCGCCCGGCCGGAAAACTCGCCCGAAGCCGTGGCGGCCGCCACCGGCGTGGCGGCCGCCGACGTGCGCGCGGCCGCGCGACTGTATGCCCGCGCCGGCAACGCTGCCATCTACTATGGGTTGGGCGTGACCGAGCATAGCCAAGGCTCCACCATGGTAATGGGGATTGCCAACCTCGCGATGGCCACCGGCAACGTGGGACGCGAAGGTGTGGGCGTCAATCCGCTGCGCGGCCAGAACAACGTACAGGGCTCCTGCGACATGGGCTCGTTCCCGCATGAGCTGCCGGGCTATCGGCACGTATCGGACAGCACGGCGCGGTCCTCCTTCGAGGCGGCCTGGGGCGTGGAGATAAGTCCCGAGCCGGGGCTTCGCATTCCCAACATGTTCGACGCCGCCTTGAGCGGTGGCTTCAAGGGTCTGTATTGCGAAGGGGAGGACATCGTTCAATCGGACCCCAACACGCAGCACGTCGCCGCCGCCATGCTGGCCATGGAATGCGTCGTTGTGCAGGATCTTTTCCTGAACGAAACCGCCAAATATGCGCATGTCTTCCTGCCCGGCTCGTCATTCCTTGAGAAGGACGGCACCTTCACCAATGCCGAACGCCGCATCTCCCGCGTACGCAAGGTGATGCCCGCCAAGGCAGGACTTGCCGACTGGGAGGTCACGGTGAAACTGGCGCAGGCGCTGGGCTATCCGATGGCCTACAGGAACCCAGGAGAAATCATGGAGGAAATCGCCGCGCTGACGCCGACGTTTCGCGGTGTCAGCTACCGCAAGCTCGATGAACTGGGGAGCATCCAATGGCCCTGCAACGACGACGCGCCGGAAGGCACGCCCACGATGCACATCGACCGCTTCGTGCGCGGCAAAGGCAAGTTCATCATCACGCAGTACGTGGCCACCGACGAGAAGGTCACTCGCAAGTTCCCGCTGCTGCTGACCACCGGGCGAATCTTGTCGCAATACAACGTGGGAGCGCAGACACGTCGCACCGAGAACAACCAGTGGCACAGCGAAGATCGCCTGGAAATTCACCCCCACGACGCGCAGGAGCGCGGGATCCAGACCGATGACTGGGTAGGGATTCAAAGCCGCGCCGGCGAGACCGTTTTGCGCGCGGAAGTCTCCGAACGCATGCAGCCGGGCGTGGTCTACACCACCTTCCATTTTCCGGAGTCGGGGGCGAACGTCATCACGACCGACAACTCGGACTGGGCGACCAACTGCCCCGAATACAAGGTCACGGCAGTGCAGGTGATGCCTGTCATGCAACCTTCTGCATGGCAAAAGGAATACACCCGCTTCCACCGGGTTCAGCATGAGTTGCTGGACGCTCGCGCGCAGGCGATTGCATCGGTTCCGGTGAAATAGCGGGCTGTCAAAGGCTCAGATGCAACGATGAAATTGAGGCATGCCATGCATACAGACTCCCTGATCCGAATGGCCAATCAGATCGGAACCTTCTTCGAAGCCATGCCCGATCGCACGGAGGCTCTGGAAGGCGTTGCACTGCATCTGCGGCGATTCTGGGAGCCGCGCATGCGCCGCGAGTTGCTGGCGCATGTGGACAGTCACGGTCTGTCGGAGCTGAATGGCCTGGTCGCCGATGCCATCAGTCTCCATCGCGGCGCGCTGGGCTGAGTCACGCACGATGACGTCGCTCGATTCAAACGCAGAACCTGCGGGGGTCGGCGCGTTGCTGACGCGGCGCTCGGTCTCACCGAAACGGCTGGGCTGGCCGGCACCGTCGGACGCCCAACTCGCACTGGTGATCCATGCCGGTCTGCGCGCGCCGGATCACGCAGGCCTGACACCGTGGCGGGTGATCCACATCCCGATGGCGCGTCGCGACGATCTGGCTCAACTGTTCGCCCTCGAGAAGCAACGTCGCAATCCCCTTGCATCGGCCGAAGAGATCGCGCGCGCCCGTGAGCACGCGACCCGCGCGCCGACATTGCTGGCATTCATCGTGCGCGTGCACGCCGATGCCTTGGTACCGGCCCACGAACAATGGCTTGCGGCAGGCGCAGCACTGGGCAACATGCTCAATGCGTTTCATGCCCTGGGTTTCGGGGCGATCGTGCTCAGCGGAGACCGGTGCGCCGACAACCGGTTGGCCACGGCGCTGGACGTGAGCGACGAAGAGCGATTGGCGGGCTTCATCAGCGCGGGGACGGTACTGCAACTGCCCCCCGCTGCGCCGTCCAAACCGGTCGATCGGGTCTGGTCGACTTGGCGGGCCTAGGGGGCCCAGAAAGGTCGAACTACGCTCCCAGCTCCTGAAAGGCGTGCCCATTGGCCTCGAGCCCTTTCAGAATCTCGGGCGCCAGTTCGTTTTCCCAGACTTGCCCCTCAAGCTGCCATTGATTCGCATCCGCGAGGTCGGGGAGCCCTGCGCCTTGGCGTACATAGAGGCCAAGTGTGGGCTTCGTGGGATTGATATAGAAGTCGAATTTCTTCATGTGCGAAACCTTCCATGGATGCAAATCCAATCAGTTCTCGAACGCCACCATTCACAAGCCAAGACCCGAACGTAACGTCCCCGGCCACTGGTGGCCAACGACGCCGTTTGCTCGCCTTGCCCAGCGACGGGCCTGTCAACAACAACCAGGATGACGCCTGGCTTGGTCTAACCCCGCATCGCGGGGACAAGCACTGACACAGAATAACTGTTCGCGAGGTCGATGTGTGGCACAACTGCGGCGTGTCATCACCCAATGAATCGCAGCACATCGACGCATCGGAGGCTACGTCTCATTGGCTTCTGTAGGTGGTCACACATCGGTGTGGACGCGGATTCGTGCAGGGCTCACAAGGGCGCTGTTGGCTACCCCGAATTCAGGGCGAGCCTCCCCGCCCCCCCAGACGCAGCTATGCCACGCGCACAATCTCAGGCGGTCCCAGACGGGAGAACCTGTTGAGTTTGATGCCCGTCCCTGTCGTTCGGTCACCTGCCTCTGGAAGTCCCGTGCCATCACGCGCTCGCCCAGTCTCTTGAAGCACCCCATCTTGGTCTCCACCAAGCTGCGGCGGTGATAGCCGCTCCACTTCTTCCAGATTGAACGGCCCAGCTTGCGCGTCGCCCTCAGGATTTCGTTTCTTGCCTGCGCCCCAGCTTTGCCATCCGCCCAAGGGTTGGCGTTCTTGCGCCTGGGGATGATCGCCACAGCCTGCCGACTGCCGATGGGTCTGTACGCAGTACACGGTGCAGCTGCATTGCAACCAGGTTAGAAACAAGGGCGGATGGCGATGGGCAAGAAGCCGCGCCGGTATGACGGCAGCGAGGCAGCGACTGACGATCGACGTCGTCGCGAAGGGCCGCTGGGCGACATGCAGCAGCTTCGCATGGAGAGCTGACCTCGTCGAAGCAGGCCTTGGTTCGAGACTAGAGACGCTCAGTGCCCGTGAAAGGACGCTGAGCGTGGTCGAGCTGATACCTCATTTCCCACTCGTCGGTCCCCTGCGGACCGCAGGGCCGCCACGCAGCAGCGTCTGCTACCAACAGCAGGCTCTCTCCAGGCCAGCGAAAAACACTGCGAACTCAAGCTCAAGATCCGCGAGATCTTCCATCGTGCAGGTGGGCGGCCAAGGCGGCGCCCGCTTCAGCCTCAGCTGCTCTGGCGCACCATCAGCTCGAAGCCCAGGTCGACCGTGCGTTCGGCCACCGCCTCCGCGCGCATCAATGCCAGCAGCATGGTGGCCGCGCGCTTTCCGATCTCCTGGCGCGGGGTACGCACCGTGGTCAGCGGCGGCAGCATCTGGTCGCTGCCCCCGAGGTCGTTGAACCCGGCGATCGCCACGCGCTGCGGCACCGGCACGCCAGTGCGCAGTGCAGCGAGCAGCCCGCCTTGGGCAAGGTCGTCGTTGCAATAGAAGATGGCGTCCACGTCGGGGTGACGCGCAAGCAACTCCTCGAACTGCCGGCCGCCCAGCGCGATAGAGGTCGGACCCGGTACGAGCAGTTCGAGCGCCGGATCGTGGCAGTCTGCCGCGCGCAGCGCCTCGCGATAGCCCTCCAGCCGCAGCATCACACGCGGGTCGAGTTGACCCGCGGCGTAGGCGATGCGTCGGCGGCCACGCTGCAGCAGGTGCTGCACGATGGCGCGACCCGCGTCCTGCTGCGAGAACCCTACGCTGTGCACCCCGGGCGCATCCGAGGTTTCCATCAAGTACACGCAGGGTGCATCGCTGCGCTCGAGCATCCGCGAGGCCTCGGCACTGCGGTCGAAACCGGTCAGCAGCATGCCCGCGGGCCGCTGCGAGAGGTGGCTGCGCAACAGCGCCTCTTCCTGCGCGGGGTCGTAGTGAGTCACGCCGATGAGCGACTGAAAACCGTGCGGCACCAGCGCGTCCTGCACTGCCTCGATCAGCTCCACGAAGAGCTGATTGGTCAGCGACGGGATCAGCACCGCCACATGCGAGCTGCGCGCGGAAGCCAGCGCACGCGCGGCCACGTTGGGCACGTAGCCGAGCTGGTCGACTGCGGTCTGCACGCGAGCCTGCAGGTCGGGCGACACATTGCGCGCCCCGCGCAAGGCGCGCGACACCGTGATCGGACTCACGCCTGACAGGCGGGCCACATCGTCAAGCGTCACGTGGTTGGAAGAGCGGGAGCGTGGGCGCCCGGAAGCGTCAGCCATGGTCAATTTCCAAGGGTTAGTACCAAGTTCGGATTGGATCGCATCGTTTTAGGATAGCGCTGTCCAGCCCTTGCCGATCCGGGGAAAACCCGAGCGTGCCAGAGAGCTGGTTTTTTTCGATTGTCACGGATAGCGCTATCCCATTGGCCGCCTCCTCCTTGTCGCGGACGAATTCAGGAGACAACACATGTTCGGAATGAGTCAAGAGGTTTTCCTGCTCGTCGACGCCCTGGTGGCGATCCTCGGGCTCATCCTTCTGATCACGCGCTGGCGCGTGCACCCCTTCATCGCACTGACGCTGGCCGCGGGCTTCCTGGGCCTGACCTCCGGCATGCCGGTGGATCTGGTGATGAAGTCCTTCCAGGATGGCTTCGGCGGTGTGCTTGGCTTCGTCGGCATCGTGCTGGGCCTGGGCACCATGCTCGGCAAGATGATGGCGGAGTCGGGAGGCGCCGACCGCATCGCGCGCACGCTGATCGACGCGTTCGGCCGTGAGCGCGTGCACTGGGCGATGATGTTCGCGGCCTTCCTCGTGGGCATTCCGCTGTTCTTCGAGATCGGCTTCGTGCTGCTGATCCCGCTCGTGTTCATCGTGGCCCGCCGCACCGGCGTGTCGCTGATCCGCATCGGCATTCCGCTGCTGGCGGGCCTGTCCGTGGTGCACGGCCTGGTGCCGCCACACCCGGGGCCGCTGCTGGCCATCGGCGTATTCGGCGCGGACATCGGCAAGACCATCTTCTACGGCCTCATCGTCGGCCTGCCCACCGCGATGATCGCGGGCCCGATCTTCGGCAAGTTCGTCTCGAAGTACGTACCGGGCGAAGCCTCGCCCGAGCTGCTGGAGCAACTGGCGCACGAACCCGAAGCGCGCGAGCTGCCAAGCTTCGGTGTCACGCTCCTCACGGTGCTGCTGCCGGTGGCGTTGATGCTGCTGAAGACCTTCGCCGACGTGGCGCTCGACGAGAAGAACATCGTGCGCCAGTGGATGGACTTCATCGGTCATCCGATCACCGCGCTGCTGGCCGCACTGCTGCTGTCGCTCTACACCTTTGGCGTCGCGCGTGGTTTCACTTCCAAGCAGATCATGAAGTTCGTCGACGACAGCCTCGCGCCGACCGCGGCCATCGTCCTGATCATCGGCGCGGGCGGCGGCTTCAAGCAGATGCTGGTGGCCAGCGGCGTGGGCAACGCGATCGGGCAGATGGCGCTGCATGCGCAGGTCTCGCCGATCCTTCTGGCGTGGCTGGTCGCAGGGCTGATCCGCATCGCGACCGGCTCGGCCACGGTCGCCACGATCACCGGCGCGGGCATCGTCGCGCCGCTCGCCACCATGGTGCCGGGCGTGAACCGCGAGCTGCTGGTGCTGGCCACGGGCGCCGGTTCGCTGATCCTCTCCCACGTCAACGACGCGGGCTTCTGGCTGGTCAAGCAATACTTCAACATGACGGTCGCCGAGACCTTCAAGACTTGGACCGTGATGGAAACGCTGATTTCGGTTGTGGCCATCGTGTTCATCATGCTGCTGAGCCTGATCGTCTGAACGGAGACACAAGCCCATGAGTCGCATCGTTGTCGGCGTTGATATCGGAACCACCAGCACCAAGGCGGTGGCCTTCACACCGGCCGGGCGCGTGCTGGCGCACGACATGGTCGAGTACCCGTTGCTGCAGCCCGAGGCCGGCGCCGCCGAGCAGGATCCGGAACTGATCTTCCAAGCGGTGCTCACCACCATTGCCAGCTGCGTGAAGGCAAGCAAGGCGAGCCCCGCCGACGTGCTCGCCGTGTCGTTCAGCGCGGCAATGCACAGCCTGATCCTGGTCGACGCCGCGGGCAAGCCGCTCACGCACAGCATCACCTGGGCCGACCACCGCGCCTCGACCTGGGCCGAGCGCATCCGCGACGAATGGGGCGGCGATGTGATCTACCGCCGCACCGGCACGCCGATCCATCCGATGTCGCCACTGGCCAAGCTGGTATGGCTGCGCCACGAGCGCGCCGAACTCTTCGCGCGCGCCGAGCGTTTCGTCGGCATCAAGGAATACGTGTTCTTCCGCCTCTTCGGCCAGTGGCAGGTCGACCACTCGATCGCTTCGGCCACGGGCCTCTTCAACATCGAGCGGCTCGACTGGGACGAAGGCGCGCTTGCACTCGCCGGCGTGCGTGTCGACCAGCTCCCGCGCCCGGTGCCAACGACCTGGCACATCGAGGGCCTCGCGGCCGACACTGCGACGCAGTTGGGCCTGGCTCGCGACACGCCCTTTGTCATCGGCGCCAACGACGGCGTGCTCTCCAACCTGGGGGTGAACGCGGTGGCACCCGGCGAGGTGGCCGTGACGATCGGCACCAGCGGCGCGATGCGAACCGTGGTCGACCACCCGATGACGGACCCTGAGGGCCGCACCTTCTGCTACGCGCTCGCCGATCGGCGCTGGGTGGTGGGCGGACCGGTGAACAACGGCGGCATCATCCTGCGCTGGGTGCGCGACGAGTTCGCCTCGGCCGAAGCCGAGACCGCCAAGCGACTGGGCATCGACACCTACGAGGTTCTCACGCGCATCGCCGAACGCGTCTCGGCCGGCTCAGAAGGGCTGGTGTTTCACCCTTTCCTCACCGGTGAACGCGCGCCCCACTGGAACGCCGATCTGCGCGGATCCTTTTTCGGGCTGGGCATCCACCACCGCAAGGAGCACATGATCCGTGCGGTGCTCGAAGGGGTCATCTTCAACCTCTACAGCATCCTGCCAGCGGTGGAGTCGATCGCGGGCCGCAGCGCTTACATCAAAGCCACCGGTGGCTTCGCGCGCTCGGGCATGTGGCGCCAGATGATGGCCGATGTGTTCGATCGTGAGGTGGTGGTGCCCGAGAGCTTCGAGAGCTCGTGCCTGGGCGCCGCGGTGCTCGGGCTCTATGCGCTAGGCCATGTCGATTCACTCGACGTCGTCGCGGGCATGGTCGGCGCCACACACCGACACACGCCCAATGCCAAGAACGCCGCGCTCTACCGGCAACTGCTGCCCGTGTACCTGTCGCTGCCGCACAAGCTCGGCGAAGAGTATCGACTGCTTGCCTCGTTCCAGCAGCAGACGGTCATGCCGCCCCCGGCTCGCCAAGGCTGACGCCATTGCTTCTGTCGCCGCCCCTGGATATCCGATCTTGCTGAATATGATGCCGCTGGCCTCCTCCTTCCGCTCGCATGCGAAAGCCGCACCACCCGGGTCTTTCGCATCGTCCCTCCCCGAGACGCCAGAGGCCTGCGCCACGGTTCACTGCGAGGCGGCCGACGCGCTATCGGATCGCCGGCACGATCCGAGTTGCCTGCTCGAACACGAACTGCATCTGATCGGCGCCATGCCGGCGCGCCTGCGCATCGGCAGCGGCCCAAACAAGGAAACCCACAGCTTCGCGCCCGGGACCGTCGTGCTGCTCGGTCCACGACTGCCGCGCAGCCTTGCGTTCGAGCACCGCGCGCCGGCCGATAGCCGTTCGAACGGCAGGGTGCTGCGCTTCAGCGACGAGCCGCTGCGCCGCGGCATGGTGCTCTTTCCAGAGCTCGGCGACGTGGGTCCATTGCTGGCCCGCGCGCGCGTGGGCGTTCAGTTCGTCGGGCTGGGCAAGGACACGCTCGCACGCGCGCACCGCATCGAGACGCTGCACGGTCTCGCGCAGTTCTCCGAGTTCACCGCACTGCTGAGCGAGCTCGCGCAATGGACCGACTATCGTCTGCTCGCCGACGCCGTCCTGGCCGATGGACAGGACGATGAAGGAGGCCGAGCGCTGCTCATTCACAAGGCGCTCGATCACATCCGCGACAACTACGCGCAGGAGCTCTCGCTTGCCGAAGTGGGCGCGATCGTCGGGATGCGCGAACACGCCTTCTCGCGCAGCTTTCGTCGCGCCACCGGCCAGACCTTCACCGACTTCGTGATCGGCTTGCGGGTTTCGACGGCCTGCCGCCTGCTGGCATCGACACGCCAGCAGGTGAGCAGCATCTGCTATGAGGTGGGCTTCAACAACATCTCGAACTTCAACCGGCACTTCCGGCGAATCAAGGGCATGACGCCGGGGGAGTTCCGCGCCAAGACTCAGGGGCCCAGTGGGGCGCGCGCGAAGAAGGGCCATTGATGAGCTTCATCAGGGCGAAGGAACACCGATATCCCCCCACGCCAAGCCATCCAGACCGCTCGACCAGGCCTGGGCGACTTGACATGCCCAGCAGAAGCCGGACGCCTCAAACCTCCGGAAAGCGCTACGACGACGTTAGGACCCACTGCGGCGACTCCCACAAAGGGTGGGCATCGGCACCGATTCCCTCGTCGCTCGCCGACATGTGCGCAGACAAGCAAGACTGTTCCTGGCGAGGTTGAACCCCGTCTCTGGAAAGAACGTCAACGCAGAATTTTTCTGTTTCAGCAGGTGTCGAGCTTCGGCAAGCTCAGCTTGGTTTGCACTGCGGGGCATGGAGCACGGCGCTCATCCATGGGTCGCCGAAAGTAATGAGAAGTGAGTCCGAGGATCGTTGGCTTGCGGTCCAGAGGGCAGTTTTCCACATAGAGCCAATCGAAAGACTTGATGATGCGAACAACCCATCCCGCGAATCCCACGGCACGCCGCTTGACCCTTTTCCTGGGCACTGCAGCCCTTGGCCTGAGCTCACTCATGGCGTCCGTCGCAAATGCGCAAGCGACCTGGCCCACCAAGTCGGTCACCTTGCTTGTCGGCTACCCACCCGGCGGACAAACCGATTTTGCCGGACGCGTACTGACGAACGGCATGCAAGGCGCGCTTGGCCAGCCTGTGGTCATCGACAACAAGGCCGGTGTCAACGGCAATATCGCCTCGGTCGAGCTGATGAAAGCGCCACCGGACGGCCACAAGCTGCTGGTGGGCAATGGCTCGATGACGATCATGCCGCATGTCTACACCAAGCTGGGTATCGTCGATCCGCAGAAGATGACACCCATCGGCGTCATGCTGCAGTCACCGCTGGTGCTCGTGGTGCCTGCCACCTCCCCTATCAAGACCTATGCGCAATTCGCAGAGGAAGTGAAGGCCAGGGCCAAGGCGGGCAAAGGCATTGACTACGGCACCGGTGGGCCGGGCTCGCTGATACATGTCACGATGGAGTTGCTGCGCGAACGCCTGGGCAGCCCGGCGATGAACCACGTGCCCTACAAAGGCAGCAGCCCCGCCATGGTCGACCTGATGGCCGGCCGTCTTGACGCCATGTTCGATGCGACCTCGGTCGTCGCCCCATTTGTCAAGTCGGGGCAGTTGCGCCCCCTGCTGGTCACGGGTGAGAAGCGGTCCTCGATGCTGCCGAACGTCCCCACCGCCGCAGAGAGCGGCGTCAAGGACTTCACCATCATTTCCTTTATCGGTCTGTATGGGCCTCCCGGATTGAGCCCCGAGATCGTGAAGAAAGCCAACGGTGCCATGAATGCGGCACTGAATGAGCCGACCGTCGTCAAGAGCATCGTCGATCGCGGCGATGAGCCGGGTGGTGGCTCGCCCGAGCAACTTGGCGCGATGACCCGTGACCAATACAAGATGTGGGGAGCCGTCGTGAAGGCCAACAACATCACGGCGGATTGACGGCTGTGTGGCGCGCGCGGTTGCCGATCTCGCGACCGGCAACGCTTCGCCGATGGCGCGGGCGCCCCCGGGGCTGCGACGTGGCCTCGCGCAGCACGCTCCTCGATTTCGACGACAAGCCGTCCGGCGCGGCGGATGTCCGGGATGACGAAACACCTGCGCCGCATGCGGCGCCATCCGTCCATGGGCCAGATGGCGTCCGAATCATGCGGGCCATGGCGAAGCCCGCAGCGCGGCCGGCGACGACAACGCCTCGGGTTACCTGGGAGCCATGGTGGTGAGCACGGCCAGGGTCATGGCCTCCACACTCGTCTTGATCGAAGGCTCGGGCACCGGCGCGAAGAAAGGCGAATGATTGAAGGCCAGAGGCTTGCCGCCGGGCTTGAGCGACGCCGCCACATCCTCAGGGGCGAGCACGCCCACGAAGAACATCATCGACGGAACGCCGGCATTGACGAACTCGGAAAAATCCTCGCTCGCGGTGATGGGCCGCACCTGTACCACCTTGGGGTCGCCAAACGCCGTCTTGAGCGCCGCCGCCGTTCGATTGACCACCGCTTCGTCGTTGACCACTGCGGCGCCCCCCGGCACGAGCTCGACCACCGGCTCGGGCGCACCGCCCATCATCGCGGCCGCCTGGGCCGTGCGGCGAATACCGGCCAGCAGCTTCTCACGCACTTCCGGCTGGTAGCTGCGGATGGTGCCGCGCAGCACCGCCGCGTCGGGAATGATGTTCCCCACGGTGCCGGCCTGCATGGCGCCGATGGTGATCACGCCGAACTCGGCTGGATCCTTTTCGCGGCTCACCACGGTCTGCACGTCGGTGATGAAGCGTGCGGCGATCGCGATCGGGTCGATGGTCTTGTCCGGTGCCGACCCATGACCGCCTCGGCCCTTGAACGTGATCTCGAGCGAGTCGGAATTGGAGCTGATCGCGCCAACCTTGTAGCCGACAAAGCCATAGGGTGAGGGCGAGGTGTGCAGCGCGAACGCGAAGTCGGGCTTGGGAAAGCGCTTGAACAGGCCATCGGCGAGCATGGCCTTGGCGCCCGAGACGGTTTCTTCGGCGGGCTGCGCCACGAACATCAGCGTGCCCTTCCACTGGTCTTTCATCGCGAGCAGCGTGCGCGCGGTGCCGACCCAGCTCGCCATGTGGATGTCGTGACCGCAGCTGTGAGCCACGAAAGTTTCGCGGCCGTTCGATTGCGTCTTGGCCTTGCTCGCGTACGGCAGGCCGGTTTTTTCTTCCATGGGCAGCGCATCGAGTTCGGTGCGCACCAGCACCGTCGGTCCTGCACCATTCTTGAAGATCGCAACGAGGCCTGTTCCCCCGATCTTCTCGGTGACGTCGAAGCCGAGCTGACGCATTTCACCGGCCAACTTGGCGGCCGTGCGCACTTCCTGGAACGCGATCTCCGGATTGGCGTGCAGGTCCTTGTAGAGGGAGTCGAGCGACGGGTACATGCCGCTGACGATGGGTTCGACTTGCTGATGCAGCGACTTCTGCGCGCCAGCATTCAGCGCCAGGGTCAGCAACGCAACGGCGGACAAGGCGCCGCGACGGAATGAATGGGAAGACATGAAGAAAAAGCCCTGTGAAAGGAAAAGAAGATGGACACCAGCCGTGCCAGTGTGACTGTCTTCAAGCAAGCTTCGAGCCCGGGATTGCCCTCGGCATCGATATCGATCCACGACCCTTTGCAGGGGCGCTCAGCCATCGCCTTGGTGCCCGCGAGGGCCTGGCGACTGGCTTCGATCAGCGCCTCGATGTTGCCGCCGGGTCGCCGGACCCCCTGGATCGGTTTGCTCTGGGCGTAGAACGACGCCACATCGAGGGTCTTGCCAGCGGCTTGAACTCTCCCGGCGGTCATGTCGACCAGCTTTGCTGGTGTCGGCCATGCATCACGTTTCCAGATGCACGGGTCCTGCGAAAAATCACAAGGCCGCCTCACGCGGTCGCCAGCTGCGTGCTGGGCGCCGCAGCGGTGGGCCGCATGCTACGAAGCAAGATGAGTCCGGAGACCAGCCACAGCGCGATCACCAGCCACAAGCCGGCCACGGGATTGCCGGTTCGGGTATTGAGTGCGATGACGATGGACGGCATGACTGCCGGGCCGAGATTGCCCAAGCTGCTGATCAGGGCGATGCCGCCCGCAGCCGACCTCTTGGGAATGTAGTCGCTCAGTGCCGCGAAAAAGATGGGCGTGGCCGAGGACTGACCGATCGTCAGAACCGCCAGTCCCGCCACACAGGCGGCCACGCTGCCCTGAGAGACGACGACGATGAGCGAGCCAGCCGCGGCAAGCGCGCAGCAGAACAGGAAATGCCGGCGCCGCTCCAGGTATCGATCGGAACTGCGGCCGATCAGGACCATGCCAACGAGCGCGAACAGCGGGCCGACCGCAGACAGCATGCCGACGGTAAATACATCCTTGATGCCCCAGCTCCTGATCAAGGTTGGCGTGGAAAACACCAGCACATAGGTAGCGCCCAGCATCAGGAAATACACCAGCGACATGATGTAGACCTTTGGGTCCCGCAGCAATGCCCAGAACGAGCCGTGGGAAGCGGTTTGCACCGCGTGCGCGTCGTTGTCGAGATGGGCACGCAGCGATATCTTTTCGGCGGAAGTGAGCCAGCCAGCCTGCTCGGGCTTGTCCTTCAAGTAGAAGAAGGCAAAGATTCCGAGGAAGGAGGCAGGCAAGCCCTGCGTCACAAACAGCCACTGCCAACCGTGGTGGCCAAGCCAGCCGTCCATGTACTTGAGGATCGCGCCGCACAGCGGCCCTGCGAGCAGATAGGCAATGGTCGCACCGGTCATGAAGATGGCGATGACCTTGGCGCGCCGTGCGGCCGGATACCAGTAGGTGAGATAAAGAATGATGCCGGGAAAGAATCCCGCCTCCAGCGCGCCAAGCAGAAAGCGCAGGATGTAGAACAGCATCGTGGTTTCCACGAACATCATGCATGAGGCGACGATGCCCCAGCAGAACATGATGCGCAGCAGTGTCTTGCGCGCGCCAATCTTCTCCAGAAGCAGATTGCTGGGCACCTCGCACAGGAAGTAGCCGATGAAGAAGACGCCCGCGCCAAATGCGTATGCCGCATCGCTGAAGGGCAGCGTCTGCTTCATCTGCAACTGCGCAAAGCCGATGTTGACGCGGTCAAGGAAGGCGATGACGTAACACACGATCAGCAGAGGCAGCAGGTGCCAGCTGATTTTGGAGAAAAGCGCCTCGTCGGCGGCGCTGTAATCCTGGTGGGGATGCGCCTGGGCTGGGTTCATGCGGAGTCTCCGGTTGGGGCGTTGCAGGGATCAGTTCGCGCGTCGTGCGACGGCCGCCTGGCGCGCGGGCGTGCGTTTTTTTTCCGGCTTGCCGGTCGCGGTGCGTGTCTTGGCCGGCGTTTTCTTCTTGCCATCGAGCGGCGCCGGCGCGGCCGCCGCAGCGGCACGTTCATCGGCCTTGGTCGACTGCGCCTGGCTGGCCACCTCCACGCTGGGCAGGCGCTCGATCTTTCGCAACGCGGCGCGCAGGTGGTCAATCAGTTCATACGACTCCTCCTGCGACAGGATGCGCCGACAGGCCGTAATGCCCAGATCCAGCTGCCCGGCGTAGCTTTGCACCGTGATGTTCAGCGCGCTGTCGTGGTAGGGAATCGACACCGGATAGAAGCTGACCATGCGCGCGCCGGCCACGTACAGCGGCGCTTGCGGGCCGGGCACGTTGGAGATCAGCACGTTCGCCATGGGCGGCAATCGCCGCGCAAGGTTGGAGCGGCCGTACAACGAGGCGAGGCTTGTCATGATCCACGGCGCGCCGGTCATTGGCATGTCCACACCCAGCACCGGCTTGACTTCACGCACCACGGCCTTGGCGGCCTCGGAAGAGTTGTGGATGGCCTTGAAGCGCTCAGCCATGTCCTCGATGTCGGTGGCCAAGTCCACGCGCACCATGGATACCTGATTGTTCATCGAGTCGTCGCCTTCGGCGCGCAGGCTGACGGGCACGCCCGCGATGAGCGCTTCCTTGGACAGCAGGCTGCGCTCATCCAGGAAGCGGCGCAGCGCCTCGCTGCACATCGCCATCACGATGGTGTTGACCGTGCCACCCACGCGTTTTCCCAGCGCCTTGAGATCCTCGAACGGCAGTGTCAGCGTGCTGTAGCTACGCTGATTGGTGATCGCGTCGTTGAAGATGGTCTTGGGTGCCATGCCGATGGTCAGCGCGCGCTCATCCTTGCCCGTGCGCTGGCTCGCTAGCACCTGGGCGGCCGCGGCGAGCGCCTTGGCCGCCGTGGGCATCAAGCCGGCCAACTTGCGGTATTGCTGGGCAGAGTTGGAGACGGCCGCTTGCAGCAGCTCAGCCATGCCCAACTGGTAGCCGCCAGCGCTGCGATTGCCGAGCTTGCGTCGCGGCGGCGGCACCTCGCGCACCTGTGGCGAGATGTCGTAGAGCACCTTGGCCAACTCCGTGCCGGCCTTGCCGTCCACGCCGCTGTGGTGGGCCTTGGTATAGAGCGCGACCTGGCCGCTTTCCAGGCCTTCGATCACGTACAGCTCCCACAGTGGACGGCTGCGGTCTAGCAGGCTGGAGTGCAAGCGGGCGATGAGCCGCTGCAGTTGGTCCATGCTGCCAGGCCGGCGCAGCATGAGGCTGCGCACGTGATGGTCCAAGTCGATGTTGCCGTCTTCGATCCACACCGGCTCGGCCAACTCGAAAGGCATGGGGGCCAGCTTGCGCGTGAGCACCGAGGCCAGATGCATGCGCTTGGCGATCATGGCCTTGAAGTCCTCGAAGTAGTCGCCTTTGTAGGCCGCCGGAATGTCCAGCAGCATCAGGCTGCCCACATGCATGGGCGTCTCGGGGGTTTCGAAATGCAGGAATGAGGCGTCTATGCTGCTCAGATGGTTCATCACGGTTCCTCCGATTCAATGGCTTCGCGCAACCGGCCCCGACGCTCGCGCCAGGCGCGGATGCCGGCACCGGTGGTCGCGGCCAGGGCAGCCGGTCCCCCGATAGGGACGGGCGCGCAGGAAGAGGAAAATTTCACGGTGCTCAGACCTTGGCCGCACGTGCGCTCGCCTCTTCGTCGACCAGATCTTTTTTGGACAGCTTGCCCACCGCCGTCTTGGGCAGAACGCTGCGGATCTCCAGTGCATGGACCATTTCATGTTTGCCCAGCTTGTCCTTCAAGAAAGCCTGCAGCTGCTCCAGCGTGAAGGGTTGTGCCCCCTTTTTCAACGCCACGAAAGCCTTGGGTGACTGACCGCGGTAGGTGTCGGGAATGCCGATCACGCACACCTCGGCCACAGCCGGGTGCTGATAGATCACTTCTTCGAGCACGCGTGGATAGACGTTGAAGCCGCTGCACAGCAGCATGTCCTTGCAGCGGTCCACGATGAAGATGTAGCCCTCTTCGTCCATGTAGGCCACATCGCCTGTGCGCATGAAGCCGTCGAAGGTCGTGATTTCGGCCGTGGCGTCGGGATTCTTCCAGTAGCCCTTCATCACGTTGGGGCCCTTGATGCATATCTCTCCCCTCTCACCCTGCGGCACGTACTTCATTGGGTCCTCGAGCGACAGCAGCTTGATCTCGATGTTCGGCAGCGGTGCCACACGAGCCGGCCTTGTTCTTGCCTCGCACCGGCGTGAAGGTGCCTGTAGGCGAGGTCTCCGTCATGCCCCAGCCCTCTGAAATCGGGCAGCCCGTGATGCTCGTGTAACGCTGTCCCACCTCCACGGGCAACGGCGCACCGCCCGAGCCGCAGTACTTGAGTGAATGCAGGTCGTAGTTCGGTGTATCGGGGTGGTCGATCAACGCAGTGAACATCGTCGGTACACCGCAAAAGACGCTGATCTTTTTGCTGGAGATATCCTCCAGCGCCGCTTTGGGGTCGAAGCGCGCGTGCTGAATCAACTCGGCACCGAGTGTCAGGCCGAACAGCATGTTCACCGTCAGCGCATAGATGTGAAACGGCGGTAGCACTGCCAGGAAGCGCTCCTTGCCTTCCTCGAGCACGGGCGGCTCGCCGCGCGTGGATTCGGCGTACTGCTGCGTCGCCGATGAAAGGTTGGCGTGCGTGAGCATCGCGCCCTTGGGCATGCCGGTGGTGCCGCCGGTGTATTGCAGCACGGCAACGGTGTCCACGGGATCAACCATCGGGTGGCGCGTGTACTCGCCATCGTTGTCCAGCAGCGCGCAGAACTTGACATGCCGCTCGTCCCAGGCGACCTCGGCGATTTGCTTGCCGGCCTTCATGTGCACGGCCACCGTCTCGGGGATGGGAGTCATCTCGGCCATGTTGCCCACGATCAGCTTTTGCAGTCGTGTCTTGCCCAACATGTCGACCATGTTCGGGTACAGCGCCGCCATGTCCAACGTGATCAGGAAGTCGCTCTGGCTGTCCTCGATCTTGTGTTCGAGCACCTTCGCCGCATCCAGTGGCGAGTAGTTCACCACCGTCCCGCCAGCCTTGAGGATGCCAAAGAAACTGATGACGCAGTGGGGCGAGTTGGGCAGGTAGATCCCCACATGTACGCCAGGCTCAACGCCCAATTGCTGCAGGCCCTTCGCCAGGCGGTCCGTCAGGCTGCCCAGCTCTCGATAGGTGATGCCTTTTCCCATGAATCCGACGGCCGGCCGGTCCGGCCACTTCGCAACCGCGTCATCGAGAATGCGCTGCACCAGCACGGGCTCGATCCGGCGATCCCAGTGCACGCCGTCGGGATAGGCTGCCAGCCAGGGATGTTTTTCCATGCGTTTGTCTCCTTGTTTTCAATGCGTGATCCGGCGGCGGCGCGGGTGTCCCGGCAAGGGACCGGTTAGACAGATCAGGCGCCGCGGGCCGGCGCACTCGACCTTCTGCCATTGCCCCTCGGATGGGACCGGGCGGTCAGCGATGACGTGCAGCGCCAGGAGGTCGTCGTCAGCGCCACGGAGGCAGCTCGCGCTCTCGATGCACTGCACGGTCAGATCTTCACGCTCGATGCGACCTTGCCCGGCAACGATGCTGTTGCTGCGGCTGAGATCGCGGCGTCCGGCATGGACGGCGGCATCTTCATCCGCTCACGCTGCTGCCAACCTTCGAGCTCGCTGGCGGGCCCGGACAGTGGCCTGGCATTGCTGACAGGGGCGCGCTGGCATGCGGGCGGTTCGTCTCGACCACGCAACGAACCTGCTGGGGTGCGCGGCGGCCTCGCTCTTTGACCAGAGCGCACAGCAGGCGTGTCGGCATGGCACTGGCCCAGAACCCGGGCGGCATCAACGGTGCCATCGAGAAGAAAACTCCACGAGGCCCCGCACTTCCAGCATCGGCATCTGCCGGGACGGCGGCGCCGAAGGATCGGAACCGATCATCACCTTGTCTCCTGTGTGTCACCGCTTTCGCGGTGCTGTTGTGTGGGCGATCTTTCCGCGCCTGAGTCCGCCCTGAAAGGTCCGAATGGACCGAGATCTGGTGAATTGAGGACGAGCTGGCGCGTAGGCGTCACATCCTTGGTTTTCGCTCTGGCGCCGGCGCGAACCTCGCCCTAGACTGCCCGCGCAAACGGGCTTGAAGGCAAGGACGTTTGTCGGCATAGGAACGGCATCGATTCGGAAAAGAAAAGGAAACTCATGAACGCATCCCAGACGCTCGCCCCGCCTTCGCGGTTGCTCCAGTGGATTGAATGGCGTGCCCTCGGCGAAGTGGCCGGCACGCTGCTCACATGGCCCTTGCTGGCCCGTGCCCCGCGCGGCGACGGCCATCCGGTGCTGGTGCTGCCGGGGTTGATGACCAGCGACCGATCCACCGTCTTGTTGCGCACCTTCCTGCGCCAGCGCGGCTACGACGCGCATGGCTGGGGGCAGGGCAACAATTTCGGCCCGCGTGAAGGCGTGAGCGAAGCCATGCTGGCGCAACTGGATCGGCTGCATGCGAGCAGCGGCCGCAAGGTGAGCGTGATCGGCTGGAGCCTGGGTGGTCTGTATGCCCGCATGCTGGCGGCGCAGCGCCCGGAAGCGGTGCGCAGTGTCATCACGCTGGGCAGCCCCATCGGCGGCCACCCGCATGCGACGAATGCATGGCGACTGTATGAATTCGTCAGCGGCAAGTCCGCCGCCGACACGCAGGAGTGGGCAACATACAGCGCCACGCCGTCAGCGCCGACCACCTCGATCTGGAGCCGCACTGACGGCATCGTGGCATGGCGCAACAGCGTGCAGGCGCCGGGCAAGCAGGCCGAGAACATCGAGGTCTACGCCAGCCACATGGGCATCGGCGCCAACGCTACGGTGTTGTACGCCTTGGCCGACCGGCTGGCGCAACCCGAAGGGGGGTGGCAGCCCTTCGAGCCGCCTTCGGCGCTGCAGGCCGTTTACCCTCCTAAGAAGGCCGAATCGCAGTCGACGGTCCTACAAGGACGAGCATAGGTGTCCGCCATCGACGGGTACGCAGGCACCGGTCATCCATGAGCCCGCCTCGGTGGCCAGCAAAAGGAACAGGCCGTTGAGTTCCTCTGGCTTCCCGAGGCGGCGCATCGGGACGCGCTTGATCAGTGCCTTGCCATGGTCGGTCTCCCACATCTCGTCGGTCATCTCGGTGCCGATGTAGCCGGGCTCGATGGCATTGACGCGGATGCCGTGACGCGCCCACTCCAGGGCCAGGCTTTTGGTCATGTGGACCACCGCAGCCTTGGAGGTCGAATAGGGCGTGATGCCCGCCATCACGCGCTCGCCTTGGATGGAGGCGATGTTGACGATGGCGCCGCCGCGGCCCGCGGCCTTCCAGCGCCGGGCTGCCTGCACCGCAACCAGCCAGACACCGCGCACGTTGATCGACATCACTGCGTCGAAGTCCGGCGTCGGCAACGTCAGCGCCAGGCCGTCGCCGGAGATCCCGGCGTTGTTGACGACGACATCGAGGATGTCGCCCGAGGCGTCGATGGCGGCGAACGCCTCCTCGATCGACTGTTCGGAGGCCACATCCATCTCGAGCGCAGTCACCTGCGGTGAGCCAAGCCTTTCGAGTTCCGTGGCCAGCGCATCGAGCCTGGCCTTGCGCCGCGCAGCGATCACCACCTTGGCCTTGCAGCCCGCCGCCAGGCGTGCGAAGTTCTCACCCAGTCCCGAGGATGCCCCGGTGACCAGGACCCGCTTGCCCGCGAGCATTGCACCCAGATCCATACTTGCCTCCTCTTTCGTTCAGTGACCGGCTCCAACGGCCCTCGCGCCCGGGCCGGACCTAGCGCAGGTTTTCCCCTGCACCGTCTTCTGCCGTCGCATGGTCGGGTCGATGCGAGAACGCCACCGCCATGTCGAAGGCCTGCTTTGTGAATGCGAGTACCTGTGCGAAATGCTCGTCGTCGAGTTCACGCGCCGCGTCGTTGCCACGGTAGACGTTGGCGAGTTCGCGCTCGCGCGTGCCCTGAACCGCAAGACGGCCGATGCCGAACGCTTCGAGCGCTTTCCACAGCTCCGGGTTGTACTGCCGCGTCAACCCCATCGCGATGGGGAGCGGATCGCGTCGGCCCAGGACGCCCGCCAGGCGAAGCACGATGTCGAAGGGAAGCGTGGCCACGCCGCCCTCAGCTTGCTCGATCAGGTGCGAGTCGCCCAGTCCGACGGCATCGCTGAGCTCGCTCGCAGTCAGGCCGGCCTCCTCGCGCCACGTGCGCAGTTGCGATCCCACCTTGCTCAACGCGGCCTTCTTGGTGGGGTCGCCGATGCGCGCCTGCGCGAGCGTCATGCCGATGTCGCTCGCACTGCCGGCGACACCGAGAAGCGTATCCGTCCAGCCACGCACCTGGCGCGCCAATGACAGCAGCGGAACTTCGGGTGCGGCATCCGGAACCGTGCGCTTGCGCCGCTTCGGCGTCGTGGCCATGTCAGGTGCCCCCTTCCTGGCATGCGTCGCTCATGCCATAGAGTTCGTGCCGTGCCGCCACGGCTTGCACGTCATGGCTGAGAACGACCAGGTCATGCAGCCGACCCTGGCGGTCGGCCACGTGCTTGGCAAGCAGTGCCTCGGCGCGAAATCCCATCCCCTCGAATACAGTGATCGCGGCGCGTTGATCGGTCGTCATCTGGGCGACGAGCTTTTTCAGGCCCAGATCGAGCGCCTGCGCGAAGCACTCCTGCATCAGCACACGCCCGACCCCCTTGCCGCGCCCCGCGGGCGACATCAGGATACGCAGTTCGCCCACGTGCGGCGACCAGCTCAAGCGGTCAATGATGATGGCGGTGACGCCAATGATCAATTCGCCATCGCGCGCGACCAGACTCTCAATCTCGCCACTGTCGAGCGAGTGCATCCATGCGTCTACAACTTTGGGGTGGGTGATATCCCGGCTGAGAAACAACAGGTCGTGCGGTGGCAAGGTCGCGATGAAGGCGACCAGTGCATCGCGGTCGCTGCTGGTCATTCGCGCAATCTCGATCTGCGAATCGCCGCTGTGAACGCGACGCGGATAGCTGCGGGGTACCGGGGTCATGTCGAACGCTCCTCCAACCAGGAATCCAGTGCCGGCCACATGCGTTTGACCGCGTTCGGGCCGGCGGCAATACTGACATGCCCGCCCGGCAGAACGATCTCCTGCTTGTCGTGCGAAGCGACGCGCTCCACCAGCGGATGCGCGCACTCCGGCGGCACGATATGGTCGTACTGCGCAATGACGTGCAGCAACGGCACGGTGATCTTGCTCAGGTCCACCAACCGTCCGCCGATGCGCAACGTGCCCTCGTGCAAGGCGTTGCGTTGCATCAGCTCCTTGGTGGTCTGGCGGAAATAGCCGCCGGGCACGGGCAAGGTTTCGTTGCCCCATCGCTCCATCATGCGGTAGCCCTTGACGAACTGGTCATTCCACAGGTTGTCCCACAGGCGGATCTGCCCCGCGAGTCGGCTGCTCGGACGCAACGCGTCAAAGCCGGCGATGACGGTGTCCGCTGGCACCACGCCGACGCTGTCGACGAACTTGTCGACGTCGAAGACCTTCGGGTCGGACATATTGCGGAAGATCTCCATCTTGCTGAAGTCGATCGGCGTGGTGAAGCACACCAGGTTTTTCACCGGCCCCTTCGGGTGCAGCGCCTGGTAGATCGTGGAGAGCATGCCGCCGGCGCAGTAGCCCAGCAGCGTCACCTCGCGTTCGCCCGAATCCTGCTGCACGCGGCGTATGCATTCGGGAATGAAGCCCTGCACGTAGTCTTCGATCTTCAGGTCGCGCTCGGCATCGGTGGGCGCATGCCAGTCGATCATGTACACGTCGTAGCCGCGCTGCAGCAGGAACTCGACCAGGCTCTGGCCCGGGGCGAGATCGAGGATATAGCCCTTGTTCGTCACCGCCATCACGATCAGCAGCGGCACCCGATAGACCTCGTCGGACATCGCGTGGTAGTGCACCAGCTCCAACGTTCCGCGCCGCAGCAGCACGCTCTTGGGCGTGCGCCCCACCGCGGGCGGCGGTGCACCCAGCAGTTCGAAGCCTTTCAAGCCCCGCTGCACGGCGCGCTCGACCTCCAGGCGCAGGCGTTCGGTCAGCGCCGGGTCGGCGACCGTGGAGGCGCTCTTGTCGTTGCCTTTGGCGGCAGCAGTGGCGGCCATCGTTCAGCCCTTCGCGCGCGGCGCAGCGCGACGCTTCGACCGCGGCGCCGGTGTCGCAATGGGCGGCGGCGCGGACGCGGCTGGTGTGGGCATCTGTGCGGCGCCGGACGGTCGTCGGGTGCGCGCCGGGCGCGGCACCGCAGGCGCTTGTGGCGGCAGCAGACGGTCCACCTTGTCCTCGATGCGCTGCAGCGACTGCGCCAACTCCATCATTTCCTTCCGGCTGGGGAGATTGGCCCGACGCAGATAGGCGCCGATGGCCTTCTCGACCATCTGCTGCACGCCCTGCGAGGCCGAAGAGAGCTGGTGCAGGGAGCGCACCGCTTCCTGAGATTGGGTGCTGCCGGTGGCCAGCGCGTTGACCTCGCCTTCCAGCTTGGTCAGCGCTTCGCGCCACAGCTGTAGCGGATCGGGGAACAATGACGATGCCATATCGAGTCCTGGTTGTGGCTGCGGCTCAGTGGCCGGGAAGCCATCTGGGTTTTCGCATCACGCGTGGTCTGTGCACGACCGCGCTCTCCTCCTGCGCGTCGCCATTGCGCTTCTCTCGTGTCATCGCCACTCCGTCCAAACCGAGTGCTCCGCGATGGCGTCGATGACCTGCGGCCAGGCCGAGCGCGGCAGCGCATGGCCCATACCCCGCACCGTCACCATGCGCGCGTAGGGCACGGTGTGTGCCACGTCCATGCCGCATTCAATGGGAACCAGTGGATCGCGGTCACCATGGACAACGAGCGTCGGCGTGCGCAGCAAGGCCAGTCGCTCCTTGCGACTGCCCGAGGCGATGATGGCCGCCAGTTGCCGCGCGTAGCCGTCCGGGTTGACGCCGCGTTCGAAGGCGCGTGCAGCGCGGGGCACGTCGTATTTCTCTTCTTCGGGAAAGATGCCGCCGCGCAGGGTCTTCATGGCGTCCAGGTGGCGCTGCATGTAGCCCTCGCGGTCGACGGGCGTGGGCGTCATCAGCATCGACAAGGCCGCCGGCCGGGGAGGCGGCAGGCCGGGCGCGCCGCTGGTGGCCATGATCGACACCAGCGTGCGCGTGCGCTTCGGGTAACGCAGCGCCACCTCCTGACCGATGGCGCCGCCCATGGACATGCCCATCACATGCGCGCTGGTGATGTCCAGTGCGTCCAACAGCCCCACGGCGTCGGCCGCCATGTCGGCCAGCATGTACGGCACGCTGGCCCCGCCGATGGGCTGGCCTGCCTGGCTTCGCCTCATCAAAGCAGGAAGATCTGGCTCGCCGGCTTGCGGGAACCAAGTCGACCGTCCGACGTCACGGTTGTCGAAGCGGATCACGCGGTAGCCGCGAGCGGCCAGCCGCTCGCAGAAGGTCTCGTCCCACATGATCATCTGCGTGCCCAGCCCCGCGATCAACAACAGCGGTTGCGCCGCAGAGTCACCAAAACTGTCGTAGGCCAGTTCAATGCCGTTGGCACGAACGAATCGGGTCGGTGGCAGGTCGCGGTGCATGAGGGCAGGTCAATTCGCTCGATGTGGCAAGGAAGTCAGGCGACACCTTGCGCGCAATGCGCGGCGCAGGCCTGCATCGATGGATGCCCCCGGGTATTTGCGGCTGCCTTCTTGCTTCACTGTGTGTCTCCTGTCGTCGGGCTGTCGAGCGCCCGCTGCGATCCTTTGCGCGCTGTTGCACCGCCGCATGCATGGAGAAAATCTTTTCGCAGATACGCTTGTTGCGAAAGGTTTGTTTGGACAGCCATTCAGTGAATTGAGGACAGTCCGACCGGGCCCCGGGAAATTACGCACCTGCGGCGCATCGCCCCTTCGATATTCTTGCGTTCAACTGAATGCATCGGCGCCGCTGTGGCCGGCCGGTGCCTGGAAAGAAGCAGAAAAGATCGTGTCCCGCTCGCCCACCGATTTCGAAGAGCGTGTCTATGCGCCACAGCGGATCACCGCCATCGTTGCCACGCTCGCAGAGGACGGCGTGTCACCGGCTCATGTACTGGCCGGCAGCGGTCTGGATGAGGCCGCCCCGGTCACGCGGGTCTCCTACGCTCAGGTCGCCACCGTGTTGCACAACGCGCTGCGCCTGGCGCCCGATCCGGCTTTCGCGCTACGGGCCGGCGCGCGCATGCACCTGACGCAGTATGGAATCTACGGCTACGCGCTGCTGAGCAGCCGCACCTACGCGCAGTTGCTGGAGTTTTCCGTCAAGTACCGCCGCGTCATCGGCCCGATGACCAGCATGGCTTACGACGCCGAGCACAACCCCGCGATCTGCAGCTTCGAGCCGCTGCTGTCGCTCGACCCTTGCGATCCCTTGTACCGGATCGCACTGGAATTCACCTACGCGGCGCATTTGACGCTCTGCCGCGACGTCCTGGGCCCCACGTTCAATCTCACGGCCGTGCACGTCACCTACCCCGCGCCAGCCCATGCGAACGCGTACGCCACGCTTTTGCAGTGCCCCACCGTGCAGTTCGCCCAGAGCGCCAACGAGCTCCATTTCGACCCGGCATGGGCCGGCTGCATCCCTCAGCTGCAGGACGGGATCACGCACGAGATGGCGCGCCAGTCGTGCCAACAGTTCCTTGACGAGTTGACCCACATCAGTGGCACCGCCGCGCTGGTGCGGCGCGCCCTGGCGGACCAGATGCCCTGGCGCTTTCCCAAGATCGAGGCCATGGCCCTGGAGCTTGCCCTGGAGCCACGAACGCTGCGCCGCAAGCTCGAGGCTCAGGGCACGTCGTACCGGCAGATCCTGGCCGATGTACGTCGAGGCCTGGCGATCGAGTATCTGCGCAAGACGCGCATGACCACGGAAGAGATCGCCAGCCGTCTGGGCTACAGCGATGCGGCCAACTTCAGACATGCGTTTGCGCGCTGGACGGGCAAGACGCCGCACGAGTACCGCCTGATCTGACCCCCACGCGCTGTTCACCTGCCCCCATGCCTTCACCGTGCGCCAGGCACTTTCTGCCCTGCACGCCAGCGGACTGATCCAGAAAGTCGACGGCAACGGCGGCTTCGTCACGCGGCCCGGCGACCTGCCCCCGCTCGGTGGATTGGCCGGGCTCTGCGACCCAAGCGCGCACAAGGGCGCAAGGCGCGTGGCCGCACGCGGTCCGTGCGACAGGCCGCCGCGACCGCGCCGATGGCTCAGGCGCTGCGGGTTTCGACCGATACCCCGCTGACGGCCCTGCCCCTTCTGCGGCTGGTGGGACAGCCAACCGCTGGCCCCGGGCATCATTTGCGGGGAGCCGGAACTCCTACAGGCACTCGTTTGCGAAGACGTCGAGGCCGACGACGTCATGAGCCGGCTTGAAGGCAGGCGGGGGTGCCGGCCGGGCTCGGCGCACATCGCAACCGCGGCGATGTGCGCCGGCGGGACACGGGCGCGACAACTGGACGTGTCGGGGGTTGCGCCCATCCCGCGCATGCGCTTCACGCCGCACGACGTGCAGACCGGCCCCGGTGCGACGCGAAAATGCACTTCCGGCGCGACCGGTTCAGCCACAAGGCTGTCATGGGGCTCTGAGTGACGTCGCTGCGGCGCAGGGCGGTCCACCGCAACCACGGCCTGGCGCGGACGACAGATTTCGGAAGACGGGTCCAATTGGCGATTTGCTCGAATAGTGCACAAATCTCGAGCAAGCACCCGCGTTGGCATCGCGCACGGAAAGTTCCCCGAGCTAGCATCCGCCGATGTGGAAACCTGAGCGCCCCCTCATGATCGCCGGCCGCGCGCTGTCCGATCAGGACACATGGTTGATCGAGTTCGAGGAAGAGTTCCACGAGCTTTGCGGCGGGGAGATCGACCCGCTTTGGCTGGTAGGCCTGGCTTGCACGCTTTACCCCCTGAACAAGGATCGCGCACCGCGCGAAGCCGCACACGTCGCGTTCATGACGCTGGGCTACGAACTGCCACACCGCGACGAACTTGAAGACTTCTTCGTACTGACGTCCGCACCGGGTCGCGCCGAACTGCACTGACCCGGAAAGGGACGCCTCTTAGCCATCAGGATCGGCTTGTCAGGTCGCGTTTCATCGGCGCCAGTCGGGCGCCATGTGGTCGACCTGGGTCAAGACAATGCCGCGCGCGGTTGCCTGTCCTGGCGTATTTGCACAGTCTCCATCCAAACCGGCGCCCGGACCCTGCATCCCGACTGGCGTCGGATGCTTCGCGAAGTCCGTTCTTGCGGCCAACGTCTCTCCTCAGCTTTGAGCCAGTTCTCGCAACCGCTTGCGATCCACCTTTCCGGTCCCGTTCTCCGGCAAAGCGCTGAGGAAAAGGACATCGACAGGTCGATGTGCGCGAGAAAGCCTGCTGCTGACAGCATCGGCGATCGCGTCGACAGAAAGCCCCTTGCCGTCGCGGTCCTCCTGCCGCACAACAAAGGCGACCGGCACTTCACCGAGATCCGCATGGGCTCTTGCGACCACGCAACAGGCAGCGACCCCCTGGACCCTTGCGATCGCCTCTTCGATCAGCCCCGGCGAGAGATTCTCGCCACCACGGATGATCACGTCCTTAAGACGTCCAGTGATGTAGAGGTACCCGTCTTCGTCAAATCGCCCCAGATCGCCGGTGCTCAGGGTTTCGCCGACAGGCTCGGGCACGCCAGCCCCACCGTCAAGCAAATACCCCGTCATCAAGCTTGAGCCGGCAATGCAAATCTCGCCCTCCAGGCCTGGGTGCAAGACAGGCGCACCCAGTGCGCTGCGCAAGAAAACAGTCTGCCCTTCCAGGGGCGTTCCCACGGAGCCGACCCGGCGCGCACCTGGGGGGTTCATCGTGGAGGTGCAGGTCGCTTCCGACAGGCCATAGGAAACCACCAGCGGCAGGCCGAACTTGGCTTCGATGCGATGGTGAAGTTCCTCGGTGATTGGCGCCGAGCCGCAACGCAACATCCGCAGGCCCCTGAGCGATTCACGCGAGAACTCGAGCGCGAGCATGCGCGAATACATCGTCGGCACGCCGGTGACGATGGTCGGTCGATGCCGCTCCAGGAGGTCGGGCATGTGCTCGGCTTTGAAGCGTGAGGCCAGGACGATGCAACTGCCGGCGAGCAGCGGCGCGAGCAACTGGTTGTTGATGCCATTCGTGTGGTGCAAGGGCATGATGTGCAGCAACTTGTCCCGCGCGCTCAGCCCCGTGCGCTTCGCGATGCCGAGTGCGTTGACCAGCATGCCGCGATGGTTCTGAAGCACGCCTTTCGGTGCGCCGCTGCTGCCGGAAGTGAAAAGCAGGAAGCCGGCGCATCGCGGGTCGATGTCCGTGTGCCAGTCGGCCGCATGTTCTTCAGCAGCCTGCGCGTACACCAGGCAACGATCCGAAGGCAGGCCGCACTGCAGGCTCACGTGACGATGGGCATCGTCGACGACGATCCATTTCAATGCAGCCATGACGGTGCGACGCGTCGCCTCCTCGGTGCCGAGCATCGGCTCCAGTGGACAAGGGCATGCGCCAGCGGCCATCACAGCCAGAATCACGACCGCCATTCGCGCAGAGCGCTCCATGGCGATGGCGACCCGATCGCCTTCGCGCACGCCCCGCGCATGCAGCCACCCCGCACAACCACCGACGGCGTGGTGCAGTTGGGCATAGGTGTATGCATGCGACTCGTCGCGCAGGGCCATCGCCTCGGCTCGACCGGGCTCGCGCCAAAGCGGATCGAACGCTGCAAGGAGCTGCGACGGCGGCATCGGCAGGCCGGCGTTCATCGCAATCTCACGCCGGCATCGCGCTCGAACTGCCCCTTCGCATCGAGCGACTGCAGCGCCGCGCGCTCGCGATCGGTCGGGGCACCGGCCGGCGCAGCACCTGTGGCATCGAATGCAAAGCCCGTTCGCTCGCGTACTTCTTGCAGACTGGATTCGGGATGCCACGACTGCAGGGCCAGGCGTTCGTCGCGCTTGATGAACACGGCGATGGGCGTCACCACACCATGAAAGCCCCCGGCCGAGGTTTTGAAATCGAGCTTTTCCACCAGCGTACGCGGCGAGTGTTCGGTGCGCCAGGTACACGAGCGCCTCGCCGTCGGCAGCATCACGGCACCGCCGCCCCCGCCGGGCAGTCGCACTTTCGGGCGGTGCCAGTCACCGATCACGGAATTGTTTGCGCAGCCTTCGCCATCGATCTGTGCCGCGCCGAGGAAGGTCAGATCCATGCGACCGCGCGTGCACAGATCGTAGAAATCCTCGTTGGCGAACACCGAGGCAGACTGCTGCGCGAGCACCGGGTCGGAGCTCGAGAGCGGGATTTTCGAGGGGATCGGATCGACACCGCCTGCCACATTGATGTAGGTGAAGGGGAAGTCGTACGCCTGCTTGGCCAGCAGGCAGGCAAGCATCGGCATGGTCGAGTTCACACCGCTGAACGTGATCTCGTCGGGCCGGATGAACCGCGCCAGGTTGGTGACGATGAAGGAAAAACCGGACCACTCAGCCATGACACACCCCCTTGCTGGCGCTGTTCTCGCTCGTCTCGGGCGCCTGGTCCATGTGGGCGGCCAGCGCCTCGTCGCCGGGCGGCAGGTACGCCTCCACAGCCGGATAGTCGATCTCGTACGACGGCCAGCACGAACCCGGCCAGGCACCATGGGGCACCACGGCGAACGCCTCCACCATGAAGTGCGGCACCAGCGTGGCCTCGGGCTGTGCGGTGAAGACGGAGGTATCGACAACCCGCTCTGCCACCACCAGCACGCTGCCGGCGGCACGGCTCATGATGCGGTCCCAATGGTGCGTGCCGGCCACGCGGACGTTGCCCTGGACATCGACCTCGCTCGCATGAATCACGGCGAAGTCGGGCCGGATGGGTGGCACCACCCACACCGGTTCGCCCTGGCCATAGGGATCGTCGAGACGCTTCCATCCGTTCAGGGCCGGAATGTCGCTGCCGTGCAAGCCGCCGCACGGCTGGAACGGCACGCCGAAAGCCGCGGCACGCAGGCCTGCGGTGAGGCTGGCGCAAGCGTGCTCCTCCAGGGTGACGGCGCCGCTCTCGATCGCGCGCCGGTAGTAAGGCGCGAGACCGAAATTGCCCTCCATCGCCACGATGCCGGCACGCACCCGCTTGACCACGCCGGCGCGGCACAGGATGTCGATGTCATAGCCGGGCGACTGCTTGATGATCTCCAGATCCGTCTTTCCCTGTCGGATCAACTCGCGCACGAATGCGAAGGGGCCGCGATGCAGGAAGCTGCCACCCAGCGCGAGCGATGCACCGTGCGGCACCCTCGCCACCAGCTCTTTGAGCCCCGTCTGCTTGCCCGAGGCACCGAATCCACTACCCATCTTTTTCTCCTAGGCTAGGCGCCGGCCAGGTAGGCCGCCGCGCGCTGCTTCAATCCCGGTCGGGCGGCGGAGCGCACGAGCCAGGCCAGATCGCTGTCGGCCTGCGTGGACGACAACACTTCGTACAAGGCCTGGCGGCTCCACGCCGGCAACACCGACGCTTTCACACGGGCGCGCTCGACCAGGCCACTCCACTCCAGCGGTTCGGCACAGCGGTGCAGGAATCCGATGCGAAGTGCCTGTGTGGCATCGAAGGCCGCAGCCTCCTGCTGCAGGCTCGCGGCGGTCTCACGACCCACGATCTCGCCGAAGCGGCGCGTGCCCAGGACCAGGCCAAAATGCAGCCCCGGCATGCGAAACACCGCATCGGCACAGGCGTAGCGCTCGCGGCAGACGGCCACGATGTCCACCCCCGCGCCGTAGGTGCGGCCATGGGCGAGCGCCACCGTCAGGCACGGCGAGCGCGCGATGGCCTGCAGCAGCATCTCGAGCCGGACGAAGCGCAGCACCAGGTCGCCCTCGCTCGCCCGGTCGACGCCCGAGAAATCGAAGCCCGCGCTGAAGTTCTTGCCTTCGCCGCGGAACACCAGCACCTTTGCGCCCTCGGCGGGGGCGCGCTCCACCTGCGCAATCAGCGCCTCCACGAGTTCGGACGACAGCGCATTGCGCTTCTCGGGCCTTGCGAGCCACAGCGTCCAGACCTCGCCCGCGCGCTCGACCCTCAGACCCGTGCTCACCGGCACCTCCGCGCCCTCGGAAGCGCCCCCAGGGCGCTCGTGTGATGCCGCGGCGCTCATGCCGTGCCACCTTGCGCGTGCTGCACCGCGCGCAAAGGGCCAAGGATCTCTTCGTTGTGCTCGCCCAGCCCGGGCGGCGCACGCCGCACCGCGAATCCGTCCCCAGAGAACCTCAGCGGCGAGGTGAAGGTGCGGGTGCGCGCGCCGTTGGGCAGGTCGATGGGCCGCACCCACCCCATGTGCTCGACCTGTTCGTCGGCGAGCACCTGGGAGTAGCTGTTGATGGGCGCGCACGGCACGCCGGCATCGCGAAATCGGCGCAGCCACGCCTCGGTATCGGCATCCGCGAACACCTCCTCGAGGATGAGAAGGAGCGCATCTTGATGCCGTGCGCGCAACGTGGGCGTCGCGAAGCGCTCGTCGGCCAGCAGGTCTTCCCGACCGATGATGTCGCACACCGATTTCCACAGCGCGTTGTTGCCCGCGGCCATGCCGAAGTAGCCATCCCGGCTGCGGAACACGCGGTACGGTGCATTGCGGGGATGGGCGGAGCCCAGTTGCACCGGGTCGCGCCCGCTGCCGAAGTACTCCGAAGTCTGCAGCGCCGCGATGCCCAGCGTCGCGCCGAGCATGGGTACATCCACGTGCGTGCCCCGGCCGCTGGCCTCGGCCTGCCGCAGCGCAGAAACGATGGCAAAGGACGCATACAGGCCCGCAGAGAAGTCGGCCAATGGCACGCCACACTTGACCGGCGGCCGACCGGGCTCGCCGGTCACGCTCATGATGCCGCTCATGGCCTGGATCGTCAGGTCGAAGCCGCCCTCCTGCGAGCGCGGACCTGTCTGGCCATAGGCCGAGATCGAGCAATAGACCAGTGCAGGGTTGAGCGCGCTCAGCGCCTGGTAGCCCAGGCCCATGCGATCCATCACACCGGGGCGGTTGTTCTCGACAAGCACATGCGCATCCGCGGCGAGACGACGCAGCAACGCCGCGTCCGCAGATTCCTTGAGGTTGAGCGTCACGGAGCGCTTGTTGCGATTGAGCGAGGCGAAGTTCTCGCTGTAGCCGTCCGTGATGGGCGGCCAGCTTCGCAGGGTGTCACCGCCCTGGGGATGCTCGACCTTGACGACGTCCGCCCCCATGTCGGCCAGCAGCATGCCGCTGAACGGGCCCGCGGCCACGTTGCATACCTCGATGACGCGCACGCCCTGCAGGGGAAGGGTTGACGATGGCATTGGCTGTTTCACTTTCTTGATTCGTTGATGTTCGTGCGCTGGCGGCCGCCGGGCGCCAGTGGCACTACGCCTGGATGGCCCTGCTGCTCTCGCGCAACCGAAAGCGCTGCACCTTGCCCGACTCCGTGCGCGGGAGCGCCGGGAGAAAGTCGATGGCACGGGGGTACTTGTAGGGCGCGATGGTGGTCTTGACGAAGTCCTGCAGATCTCGCGTGCACGCGTCGCTGCCTTGGTGCCCCTCCTTCAGGACCACGAAGGCCTTCACGATCTGGGTGCGTTCCGGGTCCGGTGCGCCGACCACCACGCATTCGGCGACCAGTGGGTGCTGCAGCAATGCGGCCTCCACCTCATGCGCGCCGATGTTGTAGCCCGCGGAAATGATCATGTCGTCGCTGCGACCCTGGCTGTGGAAATAGCCGTCCTCGTCGCGCAGGTAGGCATCGCCGGTGTAGTTCCAGCCATCGCGCACGTAGACCTGCTGGCGAGGATCGTCCAGGTAGCGGCATCCGGTGGGGCCCTTCACCGCAAGTTGCCCCACCTGCCCGGTCGGCGCCGGCCGGCCGTCATCGGCCATCACGCAGGCGACGTAGCCGGGCACGGCCTTGCCGGTGGCCCCGGCGCGCGCGTCGTACGCGTCGGCCGACACGAAGATGTGCAGCATCTCGGTGCTGCCGATGCCGTCGATCAATGCGATGTCGGTCTGCGCCTGCCACAGCGTACGCACCGCGGCGGGCAGCACCTCGCCCGCGGACACGCATTTGCGCAGCGTGCCTCCATGCATGGCGGACAGCCGCCGCGCGCCGGCTTCCTGCGCCATCGCGCGATAGGAAGTGGGCGCGGTAAATAGCACCGTCGCCCCGAAGCGAGGGATCGCCTCCAGCAGTTCCCGCGGGCCGGCTTTCGGCAGCAGGATGGTGGAAGCCCCGACGCTCATCGGAAACAACACGAGCCCCCCAAGGCCGAAGGTGAAGGCCAGCGGCGGACTGCCGACGAAGCGGTCGCGCGCCTTCGCCTTGAGCACATGCGCAGGCCAGCAGGCGCACGCGGCCATCAGGTCCCGGTGGAAGTGCATCGTGCCCTTGGGCATGCCGGTGGTGCCCGAGGTGAAGGCGATCAGGCAGGTGTCATCCGCCGCCGTGGGCACGTTGTCGAAGACGGGCGCGTGCCGCGCCGCGGCAGCCTCCAGCCGCGACGCCTGCGTGCCGCCGTAGCAGTGCACCTGCTTGAGCACCGGCTGTTCGGCCGCAGCGGCGCAAAGCTCCTCGGCCAGGCCCTCCTCGCACAGGGCATGCGTCACCTGGGCCTTGTCGATGATCTGGCCCAGTTCCCTGGTGCGCAGCAGCGGCATCGTCGGGACGGCGATGCCGCCCGCCTTCACCACCGCGAACCAGCATGCCACCAGCATCGGCGTGTTGGTCCCGCGCAGCAGCACGCGGTTGCCGGGCACCAGCCCCATGTCGTGGACCAGCACGTTGGCGATCCGGTTGGCCTGCTCGTAGAGGTCGCGGTAGGTCCACGAAGCTTGCGAGGGGGCATGCAGGCAGACCCGTGCGCCCTCCCCCGATTCGATCCAGCGATCCAGCAGCGCCTCGGCGCAGTTCAGGACCGGCGGGAACTGCAACTCGGGCAGCTCGAACAGGAATTCGGGCTGCTGTGCCGCTGGCGGCAGGCGGTCGCGCGCGAAGGTATCGATGTGTGCGGTGTAGCTCATGGACGTCTAGGGCAGAGGCGAGAAGGCCACGGGTGACAGGAGCGTGGATTCCTGGGCGGCGAGGTAGGGCCGCGCCGGCAGCACGAACTCCGACAGCCATGACGGATGCGCCGCCAGTGCCTGAAAGGCACGCTCGCGCTCGGCGGCGCCGGGGTAGGCCCAGAGGTGCACGACACGGTTGAGGATCCCGGTCTCGGTGCGGAAGTAGCCCACGAGGCGCATGTCCTCGATGGACCTGAAGACCGGCAAGGCCTTCTCCTCATACAGCTTCAACCAGGGACCGAGACCGCCCGGATGCAGCGTGTAGGTGCGCAGCTCGTAGATCATGGAGGAATGCACTCCGGATAGGTGATGGCGCATCCGGCCTGCTTGCGCAAGAAGCCCAGGACGACCCGCTCGAAGGCCTCGGGCCGCTCCAGATTGGAGAGGTGACCGCAGTCGGCAATCTCGCTGTAGACGCTGCCAGGGATGCGCTGCGCCATCGGCCGCATCACCTCGGGCGGGATCAACCGGTCTTCGGCGGCGGCGACCACGTGCGTGGGGACACGGATCGATTCGAGCTCGATCTCTCCCTCGTGGGTCGACACGGCCTCGAGCGCCTTCATGTACGCCTGCGTGCCCAGCAGCCGCATGCTCTCGACCAGCAGATCGTGGACCTGCGGTGGGGCGTGTGGTCCCATCAGCGAGCGCGCGACCTCCGGCGCGATGTCGGACGGTGTCTTGCCCTCCTCCCTGAGCGGGCTCAGGCGGCTGGCCAGGAAGGCGGCGCGCCGCTGCGGCGACATCTCGCTGGCGCGATGCGAGGCCGAGCACACGGTCAGGCTCAGGACGCGCTGCGGATGGCGTTGCAGAAAATCGAAAGCGATGCGTCCCCCCATCGAGAGACCGACCAGATGCACCTTCGGTGCGCCCAGGTGAGCCAGCACGCGCAGGATGTCCGCGCTCAGGTCCTCGAACCGCAACGGCCCCTCATAGTCATCGCTCTGGCTGTAGCCGCGCATGTCCCATGCCGCGACGCGAAAGTGTGGCGAGAAGCGGGTCACCTCGCGTCGCCAGTTGTACTTGTTGCCGCCCACGCCGTGCAGGAAAAGCACCAGCTCGCCCTGCCCCGCGAGCAGCAGCGAGATCCCGGGCGCGCCGGGCACGCGCACGGTCTGCGGCAGGCATGCACCGGCTGTCATCTCAGTCGGCCTTCGGCGGGGGCAGGTTCTCGAACTCCTCCATCGAGTAGAGCGAGAGATAACCCACGCGATCCAGGCAGATCTCGGCGGTGAACGGCAGCATCAGCGCGCCGCACCGGCTGTCGCGGTACATCCGCTCCAGCGGCAACGACTTGAGCATCGCCTGCCCACCGCAGGTGCGGATGGCGAGCTGGCAGATCTCGTTGCTGTTTTCCATCACGGTGTAGTGCCCCGCGTACATCCGGATGATGTCCTCCTTGTCCGGGTTCGGCCGTGCGTCGCTGATGATGCGGTGGTAGATGGCGCGTGTCTGCTCGAGCAGGATCTGGAGCTGGGCAACGGCCATGCGCTTGGTCGGATAGTGGCGACGACGCACGGGCGGCATGCCCTCGATCTCGCCGCGCAGGTACTTGATCGTGAAGTCCACCGCGCCCTCGGCAATGCCCATGTAGGCGGGATTCACCGTGATGAAGCCGTGCGGCCACAGCTTGCGCATGTCGAAATAGGTGCCGCGCGGCATCACCTGCTCGTGCTCGGGCACGAAGACGTCCTTCATGATCAGGGTGCGCGAGACCGTGCCGCGCATGCCCAGCGGATCCCACGGACCGGTGATCTCGAAACCCGGACTGTTCTGGTCGACCGCCAGGTACACCGTATCCTGGAAGGTCGGTGCCGCGCCGTCGTCCCTCACCTCGGTGCAGGTGATGCCATGGAAGTCCGCCGCGCCGGACAGCGAGGCGAAGATCTTCTTGCCATTGAGCAACCAGCCGCCGTCCACGCGCTTGGCCGAGGTCGCATAGGGACGCTGCGTCCAGTCTTCACCACCCTCGGAGAACGGTTGCGAGTAGAGCTTGCCCTCCTCCACGATGCGGCCGAAATGGTGCTGTCGGCGCTTGTGCTGCTCGGCGCGCTGCTGTTCGGTGAGCGGATAGGCGTCGAGCATGAACCCGGCGTACATCGTCGCGCAGGTGTGCATGTTGAAGGTCAGCGCCGTGGCGCCGCACCAGCGGCCGATTTCCGCGGCGACCAGCATGTAGGTCTGATAGTCGGCGCCGAGCCCGCCGTACGCCTGCGGCACGCAAAGCTTGAGGAAGCCCGCTTCCCGCAAGTCCTTGTAGTTCTCGATCGGGAATTTCGCCTCGCGGTCGTACTGGCTCGCACGTGGGGCGAACCTGGACTGGCCCAACTCCCGTGCCGTGGCGATCAACTGCTTTTGCTTGTCGGTGAGATCAAATTGCATTCGTTGCTCCTGGTTTTTTCACTGCATCTTTACGTCGACGGTCGCCAACATCCCGCGATAACTTTCCACCTCGGTTCTGAAGAACTTCGCGGCATCCTCCAGCGACGTCGGTGTCGCCGCCTCGAGGAACTGGGCGGCCAGGCTCTCCCGCACCTGCGGCGACTGCATGACCGTCGCGATGGCGCGATTCAGGCGCAGAGCCGTCGCCGGAGGGATTCCCTTGCGGGCCATCACGCCCGACCATGTGGTGAAACTCAGCCGCTTGAGCGCCACGCCTTCATTGACGGCAGGCGCCTGTGCCAGCAGCGGCGAGCGCTGGGCACCGAGCTGCCCCAGCAGCTTCAACGCCCCCTTGTCGACCAGACCCGCCAGGCCTGCGCTGTACACGGCCACGGCCACATCGATCTGCCCGCCACCGAGGTCCTGAAGCAGCGGTGCGTTGCCCTTGTAGGGCACGTGCAGGAAGCGCGCGCCGGTCTCTCGCTGCACCTGCTCCATGATCAGGTGGTTGAGCGACCCGATGCCCACGCTGCCGTAGCTCAACGGCTTGTCGGTGCGCTGGCGGGCAAGGGCGACAAGCTCGTCGGCATCCCGCACCGGCAGGTCCTTTCTCGCGATCAGCACCAGCACGCCGCGCACGACGGGATGCACGAGCGCAAAGTCGTCCGCCCGCAGCTTCACCGCCGGGTTCAGCGAGGGCGCGAGGATCACTTCGTTGGGTGAGGCCTGCAACAGGAACTGTCCGTCCGCAGGCTCGGCCAGGGTCTTTTGCGCGCCGAGCGCACCGCCCGCGCCGCCCAGGTTGTCCACGAGCACGGGCTGTCCGAGCTCGTTGCCAAGCGGGCCACTGATGATGCGCGCCAGCGCGTCGGCAGGGCCGCCTGCGGCATACGGTACGAGCAGCGTCGTGTGCTTGCCGGACATGCCCTGCGCGCCCGCATCCAGGCACGCGAACGCGCCGGCGATCCACAGAAGGTGTGCGAAGAGTTTTTTCATGAGCGTCGGTCCTTTAGCCCTGTGCAGGTGCGAGTTCGCCCTGCAGCACGCCGCGCTCGACGATCACTTCGTCGTCCAGCGCGATGGTGCAGTTGCGCATGGGCAGGTCGAAGTGCCCCTTGGTGAAGCGGCCCGCGTGCTCGTTGGCGCCGGTGGAAAAGAGGAAGTTGCCCGCGAACACGCGCAGCTCGGTCCCGTTGAAGTCGCCCTTGTCGTACATCGACATCGCATCCCAGCGCGCGCGCTCGTTCATGCCCCAGCCCACGTGCGAGACCGCGTACGCCTCACGGTCGCCCCAGGCGGCGATGTAGCTGCGCAGAAGTTCCGCATCCAGCCCCGCACCATCGATGCGGGTGATGTAGTCGTTCTCGATCTGCACAGTCACCGACGACTCGAAGTAGCGCTTGAACGTCAGGTTCGCATCACCCGGCGCGAAGACCAGCGTGCCGTTGACGCTGCCGGCCTTGGGAAAGGCGGCGATCAGCCCACCCGGCCAGTGCGAGCGCGTGCCGCGCTCCGTGCAGTAGCCCCAGTTGCCACCGGCCGGGCAGCCGTCAATCACGATGTGCAGGTCGGTGCCTGCCTCGGAACGCACATGCATGCGCCCGGCGCGCCGCATGCGGGCAACACCGGCCTTGACCCGCGGCTCCAGCGAGGGGTTCACGCCCACGCGCTCCAGGATCTCGGGATGCTCACTGCTGATCATCATCAGCCGCGTACCGCCGGCCATGATCCGGGGCAGCTCCGGCGCATGCAGCATGCCCTCGACCGTGCAGTCGATGACGATGTCGGTCTGCGCCAGCGCGGCGATGACCGGCGCCAGTCCCTGCACCGCATCGCAAGCACCCGTGGATCGCACCGGCACGACCTCGGTCTGCGCAGGGCTGGGCAGCTCGATGATGAACGCCGACGCCCCGAGCTGCGCGAGCGCATGCCGGCTGGCCGCGAGGATGTCCCGCCGCGACAGCGTCTCGCACAGGATCGCGGCCACGGTTCCCTGGCCGACGCCGCACGCCGCGAATTGCTGGACATGGCTGCGGATCCATTTGCTCTCTATGTCGGTCACCTGCATTTCGCCGCCTCCCTCAAGCCTGCGCCGGGGCATGGGCGAACGCGTAGTTGCCGTCGTGAAACAGAAGCGGCGGCTCGTCGGCCGTGCCCAGTTGCTCCACCTCGCCGATGAACAGCACATGGTCGCCGAGCTCGAAGTGCTGGCGCTGGCGGCAGATCAGCCAGGCCGCGCAGCCCTTGATCAGCGGGGCGGCCAGCCCGTCCTGCACGCAGTCCACGCCCGCAAAGCGGTCTTCCACCTGGCTCGAGAAGCGGCGCGACAGCTCGATCTGCGCCGCCGACAGGATGTTGATCGCGAAGTGCGAACTGCGCCGGAAGATGCCGCTGCTTCCCTGCGTTGTGCCCAGGCTCCACAACACCAGCGCGGGGTCGAGGGACAGCGAGTTGAACGAGTTGGCGGTCAGCCCGATGCTGCGCCCGTCGTCGGTGCGTGTCGTGATGACCGTCACGCCCGTGGCGAACCGCCCGAGCGTCTGGCGAAGCACGCGGCGATCCCAACTATCCTGCAGTGGCAAACCCGATTCATACATCTGCAGGGCGGCGTTCTGGCTGGTGTTCATGTCCATCTCATGGTCTCCAGGGTTGAATCGTCTTTGTCGTTCTGATATAGTGAACGTCTTTCCGATTATGTGAACGTATTTTAGGAGGCCATCCGCCGATGTCAATACCAATGGACTCTTCCAAGGCCCAAGGCGCGCCCGATTCGTCGAATGCCCAGTCCGGCTCACTGCCCAAGGGGCTGGCCATGCTCGAGCTGCTGTCCAGCGAAAACGCGCCCATGGGCGTCACCGCGCTGGCGCGCCAGATGGACATGCCCAAGAGCGGCGTGCACCGCCTGCTTCAGGTGATGCGCACCCTCGGCTGGGTGCGCCAGACGGCCGCGGGCGAATACGAATGCACACTGAAGATCTGGGAGCTGGGCCAGCGCGTCGCCAACCGCGTCGACTTGCGCGGTGCCGCGGCCGCGGCCATGCGCGAACTCGCCGCGCAAACGCGCGAGACCATCCTTCTGTCGATCCTCGACGGCACGGATGTGCTCTACCTGGACGTGATCGACAGCCCGCAACCGGTCCGGGCCCACACCAAGCCGGGGGACCGCGCGCCCGCGTTCTGCATGGCGACAGGCAAGGCGATGCTCGCCTACGCCTCGCCTTCGGTCATCGACACGATCGTCGAGAGCTTCGAGGTCTTCACCCCGCTCACGATCACCACGCGAGAGCAGCTCGAGAAGGAACTGGAACGCGTGCGCCACAAGGGCTTTGCGTTCAACCGCGGCGAATGGGGTGGAGGCGTGCGCGGCATCGCAGCCCCCATCTTCAACAGCAGCGGCGAGCCCATCGCCGCCATCAGCGTCGGGGCGCCCGGCGAGCGGATGCCCGAGACGGTCATGCGCAGCGTCGCGCCCATCGTCATCGAGGCGGCCAGGTCCATTTCCCGCGAGCTGGGCCATCGGGCATAGGCGGACGAATGGCGCCTGCGCCGGAGCGCAGATTCGTCAGCGGCGCGCGACCAGCACCTCGGGGTTGATCGGCGTCGGCGGCGCGCCCATGTCCTGCCCCGAGCCCAGCGCCGCGATGAGGTTGTCCACCGCCAGGTGAACCATCGCCGAGCGCGTGCCGGGCGTCGCGCTGGCGATGTGCGGGGTCAGCACCACGTTCGGCAGGCACAGCAGCAGCGGTTCGATCCTCGGCTCGCCCTCGAAGACGTCCAGCCCCGCCGCGGCCAATCGGCCGCCGCTCAGCGCCTTGGCCAGTGCGAGGTCGTCGACAAGGCCGCCGCGGCCAATGTTCGTCAACGTCGCGGTAGGCCGCAACAATGCCAGTTCCGCCGCGCCCACCGCGTGGTGTGTCGAGGGCGAGTACGGCAGCGCGACCACCAGATGGTCCGCGCGTTGCAGCAGCTCGGTCTTTTCGACGTACGCCGCCTGAAGCTGCGCCTCCTGGGCTTCGCTCAATCTGGATCGCGAGTGGTAGATCACGCGCATCCCGAAGCCCAGCGCCGCCCTTCGCGCGATCGCGCGCCCGATGCGCCCCATGCCCAGGACACCCAGTGTCTTGCCATGCACGTCCAGGCCCATGAACCGCTGGTACGTGGACGCGTCCCAGCGCCCCTGCCTCGCCCATGCGTCGGCCTCGACGATCCGGCGCGCCACCGCCAGCACGAGCCCAATGGCGAAATCAGCCGTGGTTTCGGTCGTCACGTCGGGCGTGTTCGTGCAGAGCACGCCACGCGCAGTACAGGCCGCGATGTCGAGGTTGTTGAATCCCGCGGACGTGTTGCACAGCACGCGCAACTGAGGGTGAGCGTCGAGGATCTCGACGTCGATCCTGTCGAAAGGGCTGAGCAACGCGCCCTGCTTTTCACGCAATCCATCAATGAAGGCCTCGCGCGGCAGCCCGGCTTTGCCGTCGCGCGCGTCGACATGGAAAACCTCCGCCAGGCGCTGAAGGGCTGCGGCCTCGATGCCATGCGTGACGAGAATCCTTGGCTTCATCCGATCGACCCTCCGAGAAAATAAGTGCCGCCGGCCTTGACGCGCCGCGCCCGGCATTCAGGCTCCGCCTCGACAGCGAAGGCAATTCAGTTGTCGTATCCCGGCAGCGTCCTGTCGAGCCGCCGCAGCAGTCCCGGCCATGCCATCGCGGCGCCATGCCCCTGCGTGGCCGCCTTCACCTGTTCGCGGGCCGTCGCCACGATCGAGGCATCGATGTGGCTCAGGGGCCGGCCGCCCGCCAGCGCGCGCACCTGGATGCTGCACACGGCCTCGAAGACATACATGAACACGAAGGCCTCTGCCACGGAGCGCCCGACGGTCAGCAGCCCATGGTTGCGCAGCATGAGGAAGTCGTTGCGCCCCAGCGATGCCACCAGGCGCGGCTTCTCGTCGTCGCGCAGTGCGATGCCTTCGTAGTCGTGACAGCCGAGGCTCTGCAGTACGAGCATGGACTGCTGCGACAGCGGCAGCACGCCTTCCACCTGCGCCGATACCGCCGTGCCGTTGAGCGTGTGCGTGTGCATCACGCACTCCGCATCGTGGCGGGCCGCGTGGATCGCGCTGTGGATCGTGAAGCCCGCCGGGTTGACCTCGTAAGGCGAGTCGTCGATCTTCCTGCCGTGCAGGTCCACGGTGACGAGGTTCGAGGCAGTGACTTCTTCGAACAGCAGGCCGTAGGGGTTGATCAGGAACTGGTCGTCGGTGCCCGGCACGCGCGCGCTGATGTGCGTCGCGATCAGGTCGTCCCACTTGAACATCGCCGTCAGGCGATAGGCCGCCGCCAGTTCGATGCGGCGCTGCCACACGGCATCGCTGAACGCGGCGCGGCGATCGAGGGGGTGAAGGGTGGTAGTCATCGGTCGTTCACCTCCAACGCAGCAGGGCGCTTTCGAGCACATTCATCAGTCCGTTGATGCTGGCGCCGGTCAATGCCAGCAGCAGCAGGATGCCGAGCACGCCGTCCGTGTTGAACTGCGACGACAGCAGGCTCAGCTGCTGGCCCAGCCCGTGCTCCGAGGCGATGATCTCGCCGCCCACCACGCCGAGCAGCGAATACACCAGGCCCAGCCGCAGCCCCGCGAAGATCGTGGGCACCGCGGTCGGCAAGGTGAAGTGGATGAACTTGCGCCACGGGCTGGCGCCCAGGGTCGAGGCCAGCACCACGTGATCCTGGCTCACGCTGCGCCCGCCCGCCACCGTGCTCGAGAGCACGATGAAGTAGCACAGGCTGAACCCGATCGCGACCTTCGACGCCAGTCCAAGGCCGAACCAGATCAGGAACAGCGGCGCCAGCGCGATGCGGGGCATCGAGTTGACTGCCGCGAGCATCGGCTCGAACGCCCGTTCGAGCCGCGGGCTCATCACGAAGAGAACGCCCGTCGCGATGGCGGAGAGAGTGCCGAGCGCGAAGGCGATCAGCGTGCCCAGCATCGTCCAGCCGAAGTCGACGACGAGCACGCCGTCCTTGGCGAGGTTGTCGCGCAGGTAGGCCGCGATGCCCATCGGGCTGCCGATGAGCAGTTGGTTGACCCAGCCTTGCGAGGCCGCGACCTGCCAGAGGCACAGGCACACGGCCAGCGTCGCCAGCCGGTCAAGAAGGGTTCGGGTGGTGGTTGTCATCGCTCGCTCCTCAGGCGCCCATGGCCTCGTCCAGCTTCTCCCAGACCTTGGCGTGCAGGCGGTGGAAGGCCGGGTCTTTCTGAAGCGACTTCACCGACCGCGGACGCGGCAGGTCGATGCGGATGTCAGCGACGATCCGGCCGGGGCGCGCACTCATCACGACCACCCGGTCCGACACGGCGACCGCCTCGCCCAGGTCGTGCGTCACGAACATCACGGTCCTGGCCTGCGCCTGCCAGAGGTCCAGCAGCACTTCCTCCAGCTGGATCTTGGTGAGCGAATCGAGTGCGCCGAAGGGCTCGTCCATCAGCAGGATGGGCGAGTCGAGGCTGAAGGTGCGCGCCAGGGCCACGCGCTGGCGCATGCCATGCGACAGGTGCTTGGGGTAGGCGCCTTCGAAGGCGCCGAGCCCGACGCGTTCGAGCAGTGCGTACGCGACCTCGCGCCGCCGCGCCTGCGGCTGGTTGCGGATCTCGCCGGCCAGCTCGACATTGGCCAGCGCCGTGCGCCAGGGGCACAGCGCATCGCGCGCCAGCATGTAGGCCACGTCGCGGTTGCCCGCGACAGGCGCCTTGCCGCGCACGCCACAGCGACCTTCGTAGGTGTCCGGCGCGATCAGGCCGGCCGCGATGTTCAGCAGTGTCGTCTTGCCGCAACCGCTCGGCCCCACGATCGAGACGAATTCGCCGGGAGCGATGTCCAGGCTGACGTCGTCGAGCGCGAGGACCTCCGGGCCGAATCGCACAGACATGCGCGAGAAACTCAAAGAGGCCTCGGCCGGTGTTTGCAGGGGTCGCGCAGCCGGCGCCGCGACGGGAGAAGAAGAAGCAGTCGTTCCGACGGAACGCATGGCGGTGGGGTCTGCGTACATGCTGGGGCGATCTCCGCGCGCTCAGGGCGCGCCGCTGTAGACGATGCTGGCAACGGCGGGCTTCGAATCGATCAGCCCCTGTCCTGCAAGATAGCTAATCACCCCCTGCACGCCGGGGCGGCTGAGCTTTCCGTCGCCCATCTGCGCGATGTCGTTGTCGAGCCAGCTTTGCCGCACGGCATCCGCATTCGGGATGTCGCCCAGCGACATCGAGGGCCCGAGCAGTTCCGTGACTGCGACGCGGTTCTTCGGATCGCGTATCCAGGCATTGGCCTCGGTCATGGCCTGGATGAAGCGCTTGGCGAGATCGGGATTGGCCTCGATCGACTCCGTGCGCATGGCCATCGCCACGCTGGCCCCGTTCATCGCGCGCAGTTCGGCGGGCCACTCCACCGTGTCGGCATCGAAGACCAGCTGGCAGGTCTTCGACACCACGCAGATCTGCTTGAGCGGGTTCATGATCATCATCGCGTCCACGCTCTTTCCGACGGTCAGCGCCGTGTAGGCCGTGGAGGGGCCGCCCACGGGGATGATGATGAAGTCCGACGCCTTCATGCCCGCGGCGTTGACGAGAGACAGGAAGTGGATCTCGGTCTGCGAGCCGCGGATGGTGACGCCGATCTTCTTTCCCTTGAGCTGCTGCAGCGTCTCCTTGACCGTTCCCTTCTGCAGCGCAATGTCATTGCGCGCGACGAACGACAGGGTCAGTGGCTGGTAGCCCGCGTACACCAGCTGGATCTTGGCGCCGCGGGCAATCCCGGTGATCAGCGTGTCCGTTCCGACGAAGGCCACGTCGAGAGACTTCCCGACAAGAGCCTGCAAGCCGAGTGGCCCGCTATTGATGTACTTGATCTCGCAGTCCAGACCGTTTCGCTCGCACATCCCCATCTTCGCGGCGATCACCGCGGCAGCGTTGCCGTAGGTTCCCTGGTATTGCTGGATCACGATCTTGTCCTTCGCATGCGCCGGGAACGCGAGGGAAAGGAGTATTGAAGTCGCTACGAAGAGCTTTCGCATGATGGTGGGGTCCATGGGGTTGAAGAAAGGCGGATGGGATTTGCAAGGGATTCACAAGCACCTGTCGCATATGGCTTTCGGATGGCACGCGCGCGATGAACAGCTTCGAACGCAAGAACGACGCCTTCCTTGCAAGCTCGCCGCGAAGCGGCCACGAGCCCCCGGGACGTCGGCCTCATTTCCCGTCTTTCGCGTTCTGGCGTCAGAGCATCTGCATCTTTTTTTGTTCCGTTATTGTGAACATCGTTCTTTTTATAAGAACAGATTCTAGGGCGGGTTGCCGGACTGTCAAGCGCTTGGCATTCGCGATGGAGCGTGCTCGCCGGCATCCCGAAGTCACGGGTCATCCGAGGTGCATGAGCCCGGCCGGCTGATACCGCGGGGCGAGCCCTCGGCCCCATGCGACGACCAGGCAGGAAAGCCGAGGCCAGTCCCGGCCATGCGGTCTGCGATGCGCGGACGTCTGCGGTTCGACGACCAGAATGACCGCCGTTGCCGAGCAGGCGACGAGTCGGCCCGCCAAGCGTTGCGATCGACCATCGAAATGCGTCGACATCCCCCTGGGCATCCTCGGCACCACCTTCCATCGGCGGCCCGGCCCATGGCACTGCTGTCATCTGCGGGACACGGGTTTGCACGCGGACACGCGTTTCCTGAATCCAACGACCATTTGCTCCTTCGAGATCGCTCGACGCAAACAGGGAGTCAGTCGATATGCATATCAGCAGTGGCGGTTTCCGGTCGGCCTTCTGGCGGGCGCGCAGCGCGGCGAGCCCTGTAGCCAAGTAGGAGGAGCATGCCCATGTCGCGTACCGTTTCCATCCCGCAGCCCAAGGGCGACCCTTTCATCGGCAACCTGCGCACCGTCGACGGCGAGGCGCCGATCCAGGGCTTCATGCGCCTGGCGCAGATCCACGGCCCGATCTACCAGCTCGACTTCTTCGGCAGTCCCCTGATCGTGGTTAGTTCGCAGGAGCTGGTCGACGAGGTGTGCGACGAGAAGCGTTTCGACAAGCGCGTCTCGGGCGCACTCAAGAACATCCGCGACTTCGCCGGCGACGGCCTGTTCACCGCCAAAACCGAAGAGCCGAACTGGGCGGTGGCCCACCGGCTGCTGATGCCGGCCTTCGGCCCGATCGGCATACGCGGCATGTTCGACCGCATGCTCGACATCGCCGACCAAATGGTCACGCGGTGGGAGCGCTTCGGTCCATCCAATGTGATCGAGGTGACCGAGGACATGACGCGCATGACCCTCGACACCATCGCGCTATGCGCCTTCGACTACCGCTTCAACAGCTTCTACCAGGCCGAGATGCATCCCTTCGTCGGCGCCATGGTCGACGCACTGGCCGAAGCCGGGGCCCGCACACGGCGACCCGAGATCGCCAGCAAGCTGCTGCTGCGCACGCGGCGCGCCTACGAGGACGACCTGACGTTGATGCGCGAAGTGGCCGACGAACTGATCGCCGAGCGCAAACGCGATCCCGAGGGCGCGCAGAAGAAGGATCTGCTGGGCATCATGCTGCAGGGACGCGATCCGGTCACGGGAGAGGGCTTGTCGGATGAGAACATCCGCTTCCAGCTGCTGACCTTCCTGATTGCGGGCCATGAGACGACCAGCGGCATGCTGTCGTTCGCCACCTACTTCCTCGTGAAGAATCCACAGGTGCTGGCCAAGGCGCGCGCCGAAGTCGACGCGGTGCTCGGCGACGAGATGCCGCGCATCGAGCACATCGCCAAGCTGCGCTACGTGGAACAGGTGCTGATGGAGGCCCTGCGCATCTGGCCCACGGCGCCGGCCTTTGCGCTGCGCGCGAACGAGAACACCACCATCGGCAACGGGCGCTATGCCATCAGCCGGCGCGACACGCTGATGGTGCTGGCCCCGATGCTGCACCGGGACACCAAGGTCTGGGGCGACGACGTCGAGGCGTTCCGACCCGAGCGCTTCGCGCCGGACGAGATGGCCAAGCGCCCGCCCAACGCGTGGAAGCCCTTCGGCAACGGGCAGCGCGCATGCATCGGCCGGCCCTTCGCGATGCAGGAGGCCATCTTGCTGATGGGCATGATCCTGCAGCGCTTCGACTTGATCGAACACGATCCGTCCTACCAGCTCAAGGTGGCCGAAACGCTCACGCTCAAGCCCTCGGGTTTTCGCATCCGCGTCAAACGCCGCGGCAGTGCCTCCTTCAAGCCGCGCACGGTGCTGGCGCCCTCGCCCAAGGCCGCGGCAACGGTCGCCGTGTCCGCCCCTGCGACGCTGGCGCCGGGTGAACAGGCCACGCCGCTGCTGGTGCTGTACGGCTCCAACACCGGCTCGTCCGAGGCCTTCGCCGACCGCATCGCCAGCGAGGCTGCCTCGCAAGGCTATGCCGCGCAGGCCGCGCCGCTGGACGACTATGCCGGCGGGCTGCCGAATGAGGGGGCGGTGGTGATCGTCACCGCCTCCTACGAAGGCCAGCCGCCCGACAATGCACGCCAGTTCGCCGCCTGGCTCGACACCCTGGCACCCGATGCGCTCAAGGGCGTGCGCTACGTCGTGTTCGGCTGCGGCAACCGCCAGTGGGCCCGGACCTACCAGGCCGTGCCGCTGCGCTTCGACGCGGCGCTGGAAGCGGCCGGTGCCACCCGTCTACGGCCACGCGGCGAGACCGATGCCGGCGGCGATTTCTTCGGTGCCTTCGACGAATGGTATGCCGGACTGTGGACCACGTTCGGCCAGGCTCTCGGCAAGCAGGTGCAGCAAGCCCCCAGCGGCGCGCTGCTGCAGGTCGAGCGCGTCAAGGACGGTCGCGCCGCGCTGTTGCGACTGGGTGAGCTGCAGCAAGGCGAGGTGGTGGAAAACCGCGAGCTGGTCGACATGAAGTCGCCGCTGGGCCGCTCCAAGCGCCACATCGACATCGCGCTGCCCACGGGCATGAGCTATCGCGCGGGCGACTACCTGTCGGTACTGCCGCACAACCCGATCGGTGTGGTGATGCGCGCGCTCAAGCGCTTCGAGCTGGCCTCCGACAGCCAGATCATCATCCGCAAGCCCGAGAGCAGCCTGACCTCGCTGCCGGTCGACCGCCCGGTCAATGCCAGCGAGCTGCTCTTTCACTACGTGGAGCTGGCACAGCCCGCCACACGCGGCCAGGTGGCGGCGCTGGCGGCCGCCACCACTGGCCCGCAGCAGGCCGAGCTGATCGCCATGTCCGAGGACGAGGCCTACCAGCGCGATGTGCTGGCCAAGCGCGTCAGTGTGCTGGAGCTGCTGGAACGCTACCCGTCCTGCGCGCTGGAGCTGGCGGCCTTCCTCGAGATGCTGCCGCCGGCACGCGCGCGCCAGTACTCGATCTCGTCCTCGCCGCTGTGGAACGCCAACCGCTGCACGCTCACCGTCGCAGTCGTCGATGCCCCGGCACTGTCGGGCCAGGGCCGCTACCAGGGCATGGCCTCGACCTACCTGGCCAACTGCGCGCCCGGCACGCGCGTGGTGGTGGCGGTGCGCTCGTCCAACGACCTGTTCCATCCGCCTGCCTCACCCGAGGTGCCGATGGTGATGGTGTGCGCCGGCACTGGGCTGGCACCGTTTCGCGGCTTCCTGCAGGAACGTGCCATGCAGGCGCACAGCGGACGCAGCGTGGCGCGCTCGCTGCTGTTCTTCGGCTGCGACCACCCCGACGTGGACTTCCTCTACAAGGACGAGCTGGCCGCCTGGGAGACGGCCGGCGTCGTCAGCGTGCGACCGGCCTTCTACAAGGCGCCCCAGAGGACGGACGAAGGCGAGGTGATGTTCGTGCAGCACCGGGTCTGGCAGGATCGCGCCGAGCTGGCCGAACTGTTCCGCCAGGGAGCCAGCGTCTATGTCTGCGGCGACGGCCGCCGCATGGCGCCCGCTGTGCGAGAGACCTTCGTGCGCATCTACCAGGAAGCCGTGGGCGCGAGTGTCGAGGCAGCCGAAGAGTGGATGGAGCGCATCGAACGCGAAAGCGGTCGCTATGTGTCGGACGTGTTTGCATGAACGGGCCAGGCTGACAGCCCGTGCGCGCCTCATGCGCTCAGGCGCTGGTTCGATCCCGCCGACAGCCTCGCCGCGCACGGCGCGACACGCGCGCGGATTCCTTGGATGCGCGTCCCCCATCGCGTTGGCGTGCGAGCAGAATCTTCCGCAGTGAAGCGTCCGATCTTGAGAGCGGGCGTGGCGTTGCTTTCTGCATCCGGCACCTGCGCGGCACCGATTCGGAGCAGAACCCGGCCCCTTGCAACGAGACCGGCTAGATCCGCGGGGACCAGCGCACGCGGGCGTCGAGCGCCACCACGCGATCGCCCTGTACGGCCAGCGGATTGATATCCATCTCCGGCATGCGTGCACCCAACTGGGCCGCCAGCAGTGACACGCGGTGCACGGTCTGAACCAGCTTCGCCATGTCCGCGGGGGCACGGCCCCGGTAGCCGTCGAGCAGCGGGAAGCAGCGCAGCCCGCGGATCGCACGCTCGATGGCTTGCGGACTCGCCGGCGCGGGCAGCAGCTGCGTGTCCTTCATCAGCTCCACCAGCGTGCCGCCTGCGCCGAGCAGCAGGAAGGGACCGAACGCCGGGTCGTGCAGGGTGCCGATCATGAGTTCCGCTTCGGCCTGGATCATGGGCTGCACCAGGCAGCCCCGGAACACCGCGCCGGGCAGGCCTTCGCCAGCGTGTCGGATGCGCCCGAAGGCAGCGCGCACGGCGTCGGCATCGCGCAGGTTGAGCTGCACGCCACCCATGTCGCTCTTGTGCGTCACGCCATCGGCCACGATCTTGAGCACCACAGGGTAGCCCAGTCCTTCGGCGATGCGCACGGCCGCATCGGCATCGGCCGCCAGTTCGCCTGCCGCCACGTCGATGCCCGCCAGGGCCAGCAGCTCCTTGCTGGTGTCTTCGTCCTGCATGCCCTCCGCCAGCGCCTGCGTGAAGGCGTGCAGGGGCGCCGACAGTGCGGGAGCCTCGCCTCTGGAATCCGGACCGTCGTAGCTGCGCAGCCATTCCAGATCCCGCAGGGTCAGGAAGGCTTCGTGCTGGCTGGGGAAAAACGGCACGCCCAGTCCGAGCAGCGCCTCGCGCATGTTCTCCGCGATGCCGCTGGCACAGTTGGCCAGCAGCGCTGGCTTGCCATGCTTGCGGCCCAGTGCGACGAACAGCTTCGCGATGTCGTCCATCCGCCCTTGCGGCGTCATGAGGTAGACGCAGGCGCCCACAGACGGGTCGGCGAAGATGGGCTCCATCGATCCCGCCATCAGGTCGGGGCGGTTCCTGCCCGGACCGGAAGCCGCCGCCCCCATGTCGTAAGGCAATTGCTGGTTGCTTTCGGTGAAGAACGGCGCCAGCGCGGTACACGTGGCCGCGCTCAGCTCGCCGGGGACCAGGCCGTAGTCCGAGAGCGCATCGCTGCCCAATGCGCCCTGCCCGCCCGAGCCGCTGAACAGCGCCACGCCGGGCACGCGTGGCAATGGGAAGGCCTGCAGCGCCTGCGCCGTCAGCAGCATCTGCAGCGCGTCCGTCTGCACCAGGATGCCCTCGTCGCGGCAGCGTGCCAGGAAGGTGTCGTAGGCCCCGGCCATGCTGGCGGTGTGCGAGGCCACGGCCTTTTGCCCGTGCGGCGTGCGGCCGGCCTTGGTGATCAGCACCGGCTTGCCCACGGCTCGCGCCCGGCGGGCAATGGTCAGCATGCGCTCGACCGAGCGGGCGCTTTCCATGTACAGGCAGATCACATCGGTCGCCGGGTCGTCCACCAGATAGTCGAAGAAATCGCAGATTTCCAGATCGGCCTGGTTGCCCAAGGTCACGCAGCTGCTGAAGCCCGCCCCCACGAAGCCGGCGCGCGCGATCATCGCCCCGACGACGGCACCGCTCTGGCTCACCACGCCGATGCGCCCGCGCGGGATGTCGTCGAAGTACTCCACCAGCGCGGTGGAGTTGAGCAGCGCCATGTTCGCGTTGGCGTTGAGCACGCCCATGCAGTTCGGGCCGATCATCGCGATGCCCGCCTGGCGCGCCACGGCCAGCACGCGCTCCTGCTTGGCCGCGCCGTCGGCGCCCGATTCGGCGAACTGCGAGGTGACCACCATGGCGGCGCGCACTCCGGCCGCCGCGCATTCGTGCATGGCCTGCTCCACGGCATCCACACCGATGGAGATCACGGCCAGGTCGATGGGCTGCCCGATCTCGCCCACGCTGCGGTAGGCACGCAGGCCCTGGATGGTTTCCGCCTTCGGGTTCACGGGATAGATCGCGCCCGCATACGCGAACTTGCGCAGCACGTGCAGCAGCACGCCGCCCCACTTGACGATGTCGTCCGACGCACCGATAAAGGCGATGGAGCGCGGATTCAGGATGGCACGGATGCCTGCATGGGTCTGCTCGGTGTTGCTCGTCATGGGGTCTTTACTTCTTGCTGTAGCTCACGGCCATGCCGGCACGCACGTCCGATTGCACCTCGTAGGGCGGGATGGGGTAGCGCAGGCCGTTGCGGGCCAGGGCGGCCAGCCCTTCCAGGGCCTTGGCCAGGTCCTCGGGCTTGAGCGCCATGAGCATCTCGTCATCCGGCACGCCGCCGTAGCGCCGCTCGGGAAAGCACGGCAGCGACAGGCTGGGCTCGCCGGTGGCCAGCGCGCGGCCCCAGGAATCGGCGCAAGCCGACTCGCCCACCGCGCCCCACTGCAGCTTGCGATAGCCCGACCATTGCAGGCCATTGATCAGCAGGATCATCTGCGCGGGGTTGGCATACACCAGGCAGATGTCGGGGGTGAGCCGTCCGGCGGCCAGCGGTGAAACCGCCATCGCCTGGTAACGGCCGTAGGGCACGCAGGTCATGGCGCGCTGGTGCGCGGCGGCGTCCGCCTCGGTGGCGAACCACACGCCCGCGAAGGGCTTGCCGGCCTGCCACTCCTCGTTCTGCGGTGCCAGGCCGATCACGGCGGCGCACTGCGGTCCGACCAGATCGGCGGCCGTGATGCCCACGGTGAAGCCCAGCCGAGCCGCCTGGCCGATGATCTGGTCGGTGGTGTAGATGGCGCCGTTGGGACGGCGGATCTTGGGCACCGCCTCCATGTCTTGCACGCGCTCGAACATCTGGATGCCCACGGGCGTGGTCTTCAGGCGCAGCAGGCGAAAGAGCTGGTCGGTGAGGGCGGCACCATCGGTCGTGGGTGTGGTTGTGGTTGCGGTTGTTTCAGGCATGGCGGACTTCCGAAAGAAAAGCCTTGGCGCGGGGGCTGCGCGTGGCGGAAAAAAACTGCTGGGGCGAGGCGTCCTCGACGATCTGGCCGTCGGCCATGAAGACGATGCGGTCGGCCACCTCGCGCGCGAAACCCATCTCGTGGGTCACGCACAGCATCGTCATGCCCTCGTCGGTCAACTGGCGCATCACCGCCAGCACCTCGCCGACCATCTCGGGGTCGAGCGCACTGGTGGGCTCGTCGAACAGGATGATGGGCGGCTGCATGGCCAGCGTGCGGGCAATGGCCACGCGCTGCTGCTGGCCGCCCGAGAGCTGGCTGGGCGAGGCATCGGCCTTGGACGCCAGCCCCACGCGCGTGAGCAGCGCCATGGCGCGTTCCCGGGCTTCCCGGTCGGACAGCTTGAGCAGCTGCCGCGGCGCCAGGCAGATGTTGTCCATCACGCTCAGGTGCGGGAACAGGTTGAAGCTCTGGAACACGAAACCCACGCGCTGGCGCATGGCATTCACCTCCTTGGCCGTGTGACCGGGCTCGCGGCCTTCGACGAGGATGCGCCCGGCATCGATGCTTTCCAGCCGCGTGATGGTGCGCAGCAGCGTCGATTTGCCCGAGCCGGAAGGGCCGCAGATCACCACCACCTCGCCCTGGCGAAATTCGATGGAGATGTGCTTCAGGACCGGGTTGTCGCCAAAGCGTTTGCTCACGCCCTGGAACGCAATGGATACGGGTTTGTCTGACATCGTCGGTTCCGTGATGAATCAGGCCTGCGCCGAGGTGCCGGCGGGGCTGCGGGCCGGGCCGGCATAGCGCCGCTCCAGGTAGCGTCCCAGCAGGGTGAGCGGGTAGCACAGCACGAAGTAGGAAATCCCCAGCAGCGTGAAGATCGGAATGGCCTTGTCGCCCAGGGTGTCGTTCAGGCCCATGAACTCCAGGGTCATCTCGTGCAGGCCGATGACCGAGCCCAGCGCCGTCTCCTTGATCAGCAGCACGAACTGGCTGACGATGCTGGGCAGCATGTTGCGCAGCGCCTGCGGCAGGATGACGTGGCGCAGGGCCCGACCGTGCGACAGGCCCAGCGATCGCGCCGCCTCGTACTGCCCCCTGGGCAATGCCTCGATGCCGGCGCGGATGGTCTGTGACAGGTAGGCGCCGTTGAACAGCGTCATCACCACCAGCACCACCAGCCACAGCGGCGCGCCCTTGATGACCAGCGGCAGCAGGAAGTAGACCCACAGCAGGTGCACGATCAACGGCACGCTGCGCATGTAGAACACGAACAGCTCCACGCAGCGGGCCAGCGGCCTCCAGGGGCTGATGAGGCCCAGGCACACGCTCAGCCCCGCCGGCATCGCCAGCACCAGGCCCACGAGCGCCAGGATCAGCGTCATCGCCAGCCCGCCGAGCGGGCCATCGGGGTAGTAGCCGATCAGCAGCTGCACCCAGTAGGTTTCCAGGATGTCCCACATCGCGTCTTACCTCGCGGGATAACGGTGTTGATACCACTTGCCCAGCGCGGTCAGCGCGATGGCGATCAACAGGAAGAAGACCGTGGTGAAGGCATAGACACCCACGCTCAGGAAGGACGCGTCGTTCACCGCGCGGGTGACGAAAGCCAGCTCGCCCACGCCCACCATCAGCGCCACGGTGGTGTTCTTGGTGATGTTCATGGCCTGGCCCAGCAACGGCGGTACGGTGGTGCGCAGCGCCTGCGGCAGGATGACCAGGCGGAAGGTGTCGAAGAAGCCGAACCCGAGCGAGTTGGCCGCCTCGGCCTGCCCTTGCGCGATGCCGCGGATTCCGCTGCGGATGTCTTCGGAGATGAAGGCCGCCGCGTACAGGATCAGCGCCACCATCGACGCGTAGAAGCCCACGTCGTGCTTGTACAGCGCGCGCTTGATTTCGTCGGGCAGCATCTCCGGCACGGCGAAATACCAGAACATCACGTGCACCAGCAGCGGAACGGTGCGCACCAGTTCCACATAGGCGGTGGCCGGCAGCCGGATCCAGCGCGAGGACGCCAGCCGGCCCAAGGCCACCACCATGCCCAGCAGCAGCCCGCCCACGATGGCCCCGGCCGTGAGGGCCAGCGTGTGCTGGATGCCCTTGAGGAGCATCTCGCGGTATTCGGGGCGGAACATCACGCCCCAGTCGATGGATGTCAAGGCGTCCACGAGCTCGGCCTCTTGAAGCGCCGGCTCAGGGCTGCTTGTAGGGCGCGAAGGTGAAGCTGCGCTTCATCTTCAGCTCGGAGTCCTTCCCGAACCAGTGGTCGAAGATCTGCGCGGCCTTGCCGGTTTTCTCCAGCTCGGCAAGTGTGTCGTTCACCGCCGCCAGCATGCGCGGCTCGCCCTTGCGCACGCCCACGCCGATCTGCTGGGTGTCCACCGGCTGCTCGAGGATGCGCCACTTGCCCTGCTGCGCGCCGATCAGGCCGATGAGCGTGGTCTCGTCACCCACCATCGACTCCACCTTGCCCTGGTCCAGCGCCAGGTAGGCGTTGGCCGGCGAGGGAAAGACCTTCAGGTCGGCCCCCGTGATGACCTTGGGCACCTTCACCTCATGGTTGGAGCCGCTGATGCCCGCCAGGCGCTTGCCCGTCAGGTCGGCGAAGCTCTTGATGGGCGACGACGCCGGCACCATCACCTTCACGTCGGAGGCGAAGTAGTTGTGGCTGAAGTCGACCAGCTGGGCACGTTCGGGCGTGTGGGTCAGGTTGGCCAGCGCGATGTCGGTGCGGCCGGACTGCAGGTCGGTGACGCGGGTGGCGCCCGTGATGAAGACCAGTTCGGGCTTGACGCCGATCTTCGCGGCGACGGCCTCGCAGATCTCCACGTCGTAGCCGACGAACTTGCGCGTCTTGGGGTCCTGCACGAAAGAGAACGGCTTGTACTGCGAGCCGACGCCGCACTTGAGCGCACCGGCCGTCTTGATGCCGTCGAGCTGGTCCGCGCATGCGGTGGTACCCGCCAGGGCGGACAGCGCCACGGCGGCGCTCAGGTACATCGCTTGGATCGTTGTCTTCATCTCTTGTCTCTCTGTTGGTTTTTATGAAAGGGGGCGATTCTGCGCGCGTGGCCGCGCCTCAGCCGACGCCGGCCAGCCGCTGCAGACCCGCGCCGAGGTCGGCGATCAGGTCGTCGGGATGCTCCAGGCCCACATGCACCCTCAGGCAGACCTCTCCTGCGCGCAGCGGGACGTCCAGGCGATAGCTGCCGGGCTTGACCGGGATGGCCAGGCTCTCGAAGCCGCCCCAGCTGAAGCCCATCTTGAACAGCTGCATGTCGTCGAGCATGGCGATCACGGCCGCGTCGGAGACTGGATGCAGGACCACGCCGAACAGGCCGCTGGCCCCATTGAAGTCGCGCTTCCACAGCGCATGGCCGGGTGCGCCGGGCAACGCTGGGTACAGCACTTCGCGCACCTGGGGTTGCTCACGCAGCCATCGGGCCACCTGCAGCGCGCTGTCCTGGTGCTGGCGCAACCGAACCGCCAGGGTGCGCAAGCCGCGCAGCCCGAGGAAGGCGTCGTCGGGCGAAACCGTCAGGCCGAGCGCGCCGTGGAAGGCGCGCACGTCCAGGTAGAGCTCGCGGGTGCGCGCCACGATCACGCCCAGCAGCGCATCGGAATGGCCCACCACGTACTTGGTCAGCGAATGGATCGACAGATCCACGCCGTGCTGCAAAGCCGGGAAGAGCAGCGCCGTACCCCAGGTGTTGTCCATCAGCACGCGGGCGCCGCCTGCATGGGCCGCCGCGCAGATGGCGGGGATGTCCTGCACCTCGAAGGTCCCGGAGCCGGGCGATTCGGTGTAGACGACCGTGGTGTTCGGCTGCATCAGCTCGGCGATGCCGGCGCCGGCCAACGGCGGGTAGTAGGTGGTGCTCACGTTCATCTTCTTGAGCACCGTCTCGCAGAAGCTGCGCACCGGCGGGTAGACGCTGTCCACCATCAGGACGTGGTCACCGGGCTTCACGCTGGCCAGCAAAGCCGTGGTGATGGCCGACAGGCCCGAGGGCGTGAGCATTGCGTTCGCACCGCCTTCGAGTTGCGCCAGCGCCGCCTCCAGCGCGCGGCTGGTGGGCGAACCCCAGCGGCCGTAGGCGCGGTGCCCGCTGCTGCTCTTGAGTTGCTCCACCTTGTCGAACAGCACCGTCGAGCCGCGGTAGGGGGGAATGCTGACCAGGCCGTTGGACAGCTTGGCATCGCGGCCCACATGGGTGACCCGGGTCTGGGTGTGCATGCGGGTGAGTTCTGGACCTTCGCTCATGAAACGCTTTCTTGCGGGAGGGGCTTCACCGTGAGCGACAGGATCGCTGGCGGGGCGTGCGCGCCGAGGGGGACTCCATCCCTCGCGACGCTGCGGTTCAGTATATTGATGCAATAAAGCAGCGCAACAAGCAAAATTTCAAATCATTATTTCTTTGATGCAACAATAGTCCATGGATACAGACAGCCTGGCCTTGATCGCGGTGTTCGTACGGGTGGCGCGCTGCATGAGTTTTTCCGGCGCGGCGGCCGAGTTGCAGATATCCACCGGCACGGTGAGCCGGCAGATCGCCCGGCTGGAAAAGAAGATGGGCGTGCAACTGCTGGAGCGCAGCACCCGCAAGGTGGCGTTGACGGAAATCGGCAAGACCTTCTACGAATCCGGCAGCCAGATCCTGCTGCTGGCGGAAGAGTCCATCGCGCAGGTGCAGGACCTGCAACTCGAGCCGCGCGGCACGTTGCGCCTGACGGCCCCGATGCTGTTCAGCATCAAGCATCTGGGGCCGCTGATCTCGCGTTTTACCGAGCGCTATCCCAATGTCGAGGTGCAGCTCAAGACCTCCGACCAGCTGGAAAGCCTGGCTCAGGGCGACTTCGACATCGCCGTGCGCATCACCAATCACCTGGACGACGGCGTGATCGCCAAGCGGCTGACCAGCATCCATTGGGCGGTGTGCGCCAGCCCCTCCTATTTGGCGCACCACGGCACGCCGGCCACCCCCGCGGAGCTGACGGAGCACCAGTGCTACCACTACCCGAGCGTCATCAAGCAAGGACGCTGGAGCTTCACCAAGGGCGATGCGGTGCACAACGTGCCGATCCGCGCGCGCCTGCACGTCAACAGCAGCCAGATCATCGCGGACCACACCCTGGCCGGCCTGGGCATCGCACTGTTGCCCACCTACCTCGTCGGCGAGCACCTGCAGTCCGGCCGGCTCGTGCCGCTGCTCGCGGGCTACCAGCCCACCGTCAACAGCGCCCTCTACGCCCTGTACCTGCCCAACCGGTACATGACGGCCAAGGTGCATTGCTTCCTGGAAATGCTCCAGGCGGCCTTCGTCGACCCGCCTTACTGGGATGCCCCCTTCCAGCCAGAAGCGGCATGAGGTCGCGAGCCGAACGCTCGGGACCCGCCTGCGGCCGCTGGCGCCGACCGTCGACGACTACGAGGGAGCGCTGCCTTGGCGACTGGCGCAGTCAACCGGCCTGAGGACTCGGTCACGATCTGCCTCGATGCGGGTTCCCGTTGCTTCGCAGTGCTTGTTGCCACTGCCGCAGGGGCATGGTGCTTTGCGTGCCGCCTTGGATTGCATCGACTTCGCCGCCTCAATCGCCGCGGCCTGCCGACTGGCAATGGCCTCGTGGCACGCTTTGGTGTCATAGGCACCGTCGGCGCTCACCGAATGCAGTTGTTCGTCCGCAGGAATCTGCGCCAGCAACTGCGGCAGCATCGGCGCATCGCCAATGGCGTTGTCCGTGATC
>Ga0160430_100132_pt1 | contig 61765 bp, 63 predicted proteins | sample HID1971I_E0MG_FD_108274 | JGI IMG/M metagenome (GOLD analysis project Ga0160430, IMG submission 108274) | Enriched millipede-associated microbial communities from UW Madison campus, WI, USA - HID1971I_E0 MG | ecosystem: Host-associated > Arthropoda: Insects > Digestive system > Unclassified ...
AGTCCTTCAGCGCGTCACGGATGACGTCGGGGCTGATCGATAGTTCTGCCATTGTCTTCCCTTTGTATCTGGGTGCGCGGTTCCCCGCGCGAAGTCGTGTTAGCCCGCGAGCTTCTGGCGAAGATCTGCGAGTCGAGCGGAGATGCTGCCGTCGATGACGTCATCGGCGATCTGCACGCGCAGACCTCCGAGAACGGCAGGGTCGATGACGACGTTGAGCGAGACCTTGCCGTCGTAGCGACGCGAGAGTGCGTCGCTCAGACGGGTGCGCTGAGCTTCGTTGAGCTCTGACGCACTGTGGACCGTCGCGACGACCCGACCGTGCTGGCTCGAGACGATGCGCATGGCGCGGTTCAGCAGCTGGCGGATGCGGCGCCCGCGCGGCTGGCGCACGAGCGAGGAGACGATCAGCGACGCAGGTGCGCTGATGGAGCCGGCGACCAGGCGCTCCACGAGCTCGCCCTTGGCCGCTCCTCCCCCGAGGCGGCTGCCCAGGGCGAGTTCGAGCTCCGAGTTGGCGGCGATGACGCGAGAGAAGCCGAAGAGCTCCGCCTCGATGTCGGCGCCGCTGTCGGCGACCGCCGCCGCTCGGATCGCGAGCTCCTCGATACCGTCGATGAGCTCGTCGGCATCGGACCAGCGTTCCGTGACGACGGCCTTCAGCACGTCCCGCGTGTTCTGCGAGAACCCGGCGAAGACCGCGGCGACGACGTTCTGCCTGGACTCGGCCGAAGCCGAGGCGTCAGCAAGCGCGCCGCTCAGATGCGACGATTCGCCCACGGCATGCGCCGCGGCGAAGAGCTCCCGCGAGGTGTCGAGGGTCACGCCGGATGCCGCGGCAAGCGCCTGAACGGATGCCGCAAGCGCCTGAGTGGTCGCGCTGCCCATTACTGGGCCGCCTTCTCGGATGCTTCGAGGTCGGCGAGGAAGCGATCGACCACAGCCGTGGCACGAGCGTCGTCGGACAGCGTCTCCCCGACCACGCCACCGGCGAGGTCGATGGCGAGCGATCCGACCTCGCTGCGCAGCGAAACGAGAGCGGTCTGACGCTCTGCTTCGATCTGCGTGTGCGCGGTCGCGGTGATGCGGGCAGCTTCGCTGCTCGCAGCGTCCTTGGCCTCGGCGACGATCTTCTTGCCGTCCTCACGGGCGGCCTCACGGATCTCACCGGCTTCGGTGCGAGCCTCGGCCAGCTGACGCGTGTACTCCTCGAGCGCGGCCTCAGCCTGCTTCTGAGCCTCGTCAGCCTTGGCGATGTTCCCCTCGATGGCGGCGGACCGCTCGTCGAGCATCTTCGTCAGCTTGGGAAGGGCGACCTTCCACACGACGACGAGGATGATGATGAACCACAGGCCAGACCAGATGATGTCGTACCACGCGGGGAGAAGCGGGTTGTTGGCCGCTTCGCCCTCCGCCGCGAGGTTCGTGACAAGAGCGTTGAGCATCCTGTCTCCTTCAGAAGTCAGTGTGGATTACGGGAAGGGGATGAATCCGACGGCGATGCCGACGAATGCAAGCGCCTCGGTGAAGGCGATACCGATCCACATGAGGACCTGCAGGCGACCGGCGAGCTCGGGCTGACGAGCGACGCCCTCGATGGTCTTGCCCACGACGATACCCACGCCGATGGCCGGGCCGATTGCTGCGAGGCCGTAGCCGACCGAAGCGAGGTGGCCGTTGATTTCAGCGAGAACCGTAGTTGCGTCCACGGGTTTTTCCTTTCGTTGGGTGGGAAGGCAGTTGCCGACCCGCTCAGTGCTCTTCTGCGACCGCGAGCTGGATGTAGACCGCGGTGAGGACGGTGAAGACGTATGCCTGGAGAACCGTGACCAGGATTTCGAACAGGGTGAAGGCGCCGCCGAAGGCGAGGGTGCCGATACCGAGCGCGGCCCATCCTCCACCGGCGGTGAAGAAGAAGAACTGGGTGGCCGCGAAGCACAGCACCAGGATCATGTGGCCGACGACCAGGTTCATCAGGAGTCGGAGGGTCAACGTGACCGGACGGATGATGAAGGTCGAGATCAGCTCGATCGGCGTGACGATGATGTACACCGGCCACGGCACTCCCGAGGGGAACAGCGCGTTCTTGAAGAAGTTCTTCGGGCTCTTCTTGATGCCTGCGTAGATGAAGGTCACGTAGCTGACGAGGGCCAGCGTGAGCGGCACGGCGATGATGGCGGTACCTGGCATGTTCAGGAACGGGATGATCCCGGTGACGTTCATGAACAGGACCATGAAGAAGATGGTCGTCAGGATCGGCAGGAACCGGTCGCCGTCCTTGCGGCCGAGCAGGTCGTGCGCGATGTTGGTGCGGACGAACCCGAGGCCCATCTCGACGAGGCTCTGGCCCCGGCCGGGGATGACCTTCATGCGGCGGGTGCCGAGCCAGAGGATCAGCACCACCACGACGACGGAGAGCAGCTGGATCAGGTGGATCCGGTTGACGGGGATGGGACCGACGTGGAAGAGGATCTCCGGGAAGAATTCATCGATCGACGGACCGTGGAACTCGCCATCCGAGGACGCGAGTCGAGGGGTCAGGGTCGCAGCAAGATTAAACAGCGCGGGCTCCAGCTTCGGGGCACCGGTCAGAACCGGGGCGACGATGGTCGGTGTGCTTCACTGCGCAAGCGCTCGCGGGAGAGCGGCGGGCACGGTTCAACACTATCAGAGTCAGATGGTGCGGGAGTCCGTGGAGCCCTCGTCCGACGGCTTTTCTGGCACGATGTGGTGCCGTCCCGGCGCACGGTCCTCCGGGACCACGGTCGGCAGCACGACGCCGGGTGCGCGGTCCTCCGGAACCTCGGTCGGGAGCGAGATGTCGCTGACGTTCGGCAGGCGCATCTTCGTGAGCACCAGGACGTCGATCACGAGCGACATGATCACGCCGGCGACGATCGACAGGAAGAACACCATCGGATGGATCCACGGCTGGCCGCTCAGCACGATCATGATGACGAGGAACAGGCCGAGCTTGAGCAGCCACCCTCCCATCACGATCGCGAAGAAGAGCTGCACGTAGAGGGGCTGGCCGAACCAGCGGTTCGCGATCAGGATGCTGGCTCCGGTGATCGCGAGGAAGAGCATGGCGAGCACGACGCCCAGCAGGCCGCTGATCAGGCCCTCGGTCTGCCCGACGATGAAGCCGATCACTCCTGCGACGATCGCGAGGATCACGGTCGCGACGCCGGACAGGATCAGCGTGCGTCGCAGGATCGGATTGCTGGACACGGGATTCGGGCTCATCAGGACTCCAGGGATGTCGGGTCGGGCTCGGGTGCCGTCGCCGGCTTCTTGCGACGTGTGGGCAGGAGTGTGATCAGCAGGCAGGCGACGATGCCCACGAGGCCGAAGCCGACGCCGGGGAGGTACTGGCCCGGCCAGTCCTCTCTCGCGCCGACGTACATGAGCAGCACCGCGAGCGAGATCACTGCCGTCCATGCGTAGAAGATGATCACGGCGTCACGATCACGGTGGCCGAGATCGAGCATCCGGTGGTGCAGGTGCTTGCGGTCGGGTGAGAACGGCGAGCGGCCGGCGCTCATGCGGCGCAGCACCGCGAGCCCGAAGTCGAGGAGCGGCAGGAGCACGACCAGCAGCGGCAGCAGGATCGGGATGAAGGCGCCGAGGAGCTGCGAGCGTCCGAGCTGCTCCGGGTCGAGCGCCGAGGGCTCCAGCTGTCCGGTCACGGCGATCGCCGAGGTCGCCATCAGCAGACCGATCAGCAGCGCGCCCGAGTCGCCCATGAACAGCTTCGCCGGGCTCCAGTTCAACGGCAGGAATCCGATGCACGCACCGATCAGCACCGCAGCGAGGAACGTCGACAGATTGAAGTAGCTGGAGGCGCCGGAGTCGCGGGTGAGGATGTACGAGTAGGCGAAGAAGACGCCGTTCGCGATCAGGCACACCCCGGCGACGAGTCCGTCGAGTCCGTCGATGAAGTTCACCGCGTTCATGACGATCACGATCGCGAACATCGTGATCGTGATGCTGAGCCAGCTCGAGAACACGATGAGATCGCCGAAGGGCAGCGAGAGGATCTGCAGCCCGCCGCCGACCGTGATGATGCCGGCCGCGAGGAACTGCGCCCCCAGCTTGATCATCCAGTCGAGGTCCCAGAGGTCGTCGACCACACCGATCACCGCGATCAGGAACGATGCGGCGAGGATCGACCACATGGTCTGCGGCGGCATCCAGATGGTCTGGAAGAAGGGGTTCGTCGCCGAGATACCGAAGGCGATCGCGATGCCGAAGAAGATCGCGACGCCACCGAGCCGGGGGGTGGGAGTGGTGTGCACATCCCGCTCCCGGATGCCGGGATAGAGCTTGTAGCGGAGGCTCAGCTTCCAGACCGCCCAGGTCAGTGCGAAGGTGATCGCGGCGGTGAGGATGATCGTGAAGAGATACTGCTTCACGAATTCCCGTCCTGCTGCGCCTCCTGCGTCGGCTCCGTCGCCTGACCGGACTGCGCTTCCTCGTGCTGCTGGTCTCCGCCGTGCTCGTGCTCGTGGCTGTGCTCGCCGTCGCCCCCGTGCGCAGCGTCGTCTGCCGGCTTCGCCTCGGGCTCGAGCAGCTCGCCGAGAACCTCCTCGAGCTGCGCGCGGGTCACGACGCCGTGGCGGAGGATGCGCACGGCACCGCCCTTCGGGTCGTCACCCATGCGTCGGACCAGGGAGGTCGCGTCGATGATGGTCGAGGCGATCCCGTCCTTGCTCATGCCGTCAGCCAGATAGACCGCGACGCTCTCGCCGAGCATCTTCTCGGCATCGTGCGCGGAGATCGCGGCATCCTTGCCGGTGAGATTCGCGCTCGACACCGCGAGCGGACCGGTCTCTGCCAGCAGCTCCAGAGCGACGCGCCCCTCCGGCATCCGCACCGCGACCGTGCCGAGGGTCTCCCCCAGGTCCCAGACCAGTGACGGCTGTGCCGGGAGGACGATCGTGAGTCCGCCGGGCCAGAACGCGTCGACGAGCCGCTGCACGGCCTCCGGCACGGACTCGGCCAGCGCGTAGAGCGTGTCCTTCGAGCCGATCAGGACGGGCGGCGGCTGATTGCGGCCGCGGCCCTTCGCGTCGAGCAGCTTCTGCACCGCTGCGGGCGAGAATGCGTCTGCGGCCACGCCGTAGACGGTGTCGGTGGGCATGACGATGAGGTCGCCGCGGCCGATCGCCTGGCGTGCGTGCCGCATTCCGGCGAGGAGCTGCGCCTCGTCGTGGCAGTCGAAGATGGAGGACATGACGGTTCGATTCTATGCGTCGTCGGCGTGGCGAATGCTCGGAGCCGGATGATCAGGGGCGCAGCGCTGTCGTGGCGCGGTCGCGGAGCGTGAGATCGCGGTGGGTGGCGGCCGCTCGCCAGCCATCGCCGGTGAGGATGTCGCGGATCGACTCGCCCTGCAGCTCGCCGTGCTCGATCACCAGCAGACCGCCCGGTCGGAGCAGCTGCAGCGCCCTGGTGCTCAGCACCCGAACGATAGCGAGTCCGTCTGCGCCGCCGTAGAGCGCCATCGCCGGATCGAACAGACGGACCTCCGGGTCGCGCGGGATCGCAGCATCCGGCACGTAGGGCGGATTCGAGATGACGACAGCGGCTGTGCCGTCGAGCTCGGGGAACGCGGTCGCGAGATCGGACAGCACGAGCGTGAGGTTCTCGACGCCGGCCATGTTCCGGCTGGCCCAGACGTGGGCATCCGGCGAGAGCTCGGCAGCATGGATGCGCGCATGCGGCACCTCTGTCGCCATCGCGAGCGCGATCGCGCCGCTGCCGGTGCCGAGATCGATGCCGATCGGCGCCTCCTCCGGCGAGTTCAGCAGCGCGTCGATCGCGTACTGCACGACCGTCTCGGTCTCGGGGCGCGGCACGAACACCCCTGGACCGACCGCCAGCTCCAGGTGTCGGAAGGGTGCGGTGCCGGTGATGTGCTGGAGCGGCTCGCGCACTGCGCGACGGGCCACCACCGCATCGAGCTGCGCTGCGGCGGCGGCGTCGACCGGATCACCGCGGATCAGTGCCGCCTGCACCTCACCCCGGCGCAGCCCCATGACGTGGCCGGCGAGCAGCTCGGCATCCACCAGCGGATCCGGTACGCCGGCATCGGCGAGCCGCTGGGCCGCGGCGCGCACGATGGACGCGAGGGAGTTGTCAGACATGCGTTCCAGCGTAGAGCGCCGAGGGGTGTCACAATGCCGCCCCTGCAGGAGACCTCCCATAGGCTGAGGCTGCAGCTACCCGCAGAGGAAAGGCGTCTCCATGTCCGGCATCCACTCCGACATCACGACCGCATTCGGCAACACCCCGCTGGTGCGCCTGAACAGGGTGACCGAAGGACTGGGCGCCACCGTCCTCGCGAAGCTCGAGTACTACAACCCGGCATCGAGCGTGAAGGACCGTATCGGCATCGCGATGATCAACGCGGCAGAGGCCTCCGGCGAGCTGCAGCCGGGCGGCACCATCGTGGAGTCGACGAGCGGCAACACGGGGATCGCCCTCGCAATGGTCGGCGCTGCGCGCGGCTACAAGGTCATCCTCACGATGCCTGCGTCGATGTCGAAGGAGCGCCGTCTGCTCCTCAAGGCGTTCGGCGCCGAGATCGTGCTCACGGACCCGACCAAGGGCATGAGCGGCGCGATCGAGGTCACGAAGCAGATCGTCGAGGACACCCCAGGGGCCATCTGGATCCGCCAGTTCGAGAACGCGGCCAATCCGAAGATCCACCGCGAGACGACCGCACAGGAGATCCTGCGCGACACCGACGGCGCGGTCGACATCTTCATCGCCGGGGTCGGCACCGGCGGCACGATCACCGGGACGGGACAGGCGCTCAAGGCGGTCAAGCCCGAGGTGCAGGTCATCGCCGTCGAGCCGAAGGACTCCCCCGTGCTCAGCGAGGGGCACCCCGGCCCGCACAAGATCCAGGGCATCGGCCCGAACTTCGTGCCGGCGATCCTCGACCGCGAGGTGATCGACGAGGTCATCACCGCCGAGTTCGAGGAGTCGATCCGGGTGGCACGCCGACTGATGGCCGAGGAGGGCCTGCTCGTGGGCATGTCCTGCGGCGCCGCGGTGTCCGCAGCGCTCAAGGTCGCCGCGCGGCCTGAGAACGAAGGCAAGACCATCGTCGTCATCCTGCCGGACACCGGTGAGCGCTATCTCTCGACCGCGCTCTTCGAGGACCTCCGCGAAGACTGACGGGGCGCATCAGCATGATCGGTCGAATGCGCGAGGACATCGCTGCAGCACGGCTCCGCGACCCTGCAGCACGCAGCGGCATCGAGGTCGCGCTCCTGTACCCGGGACTGCACGCCATCTGGGCGCACCGGGTGTCGCACGCGCTGTGGCAGCGTCGGCTGCGTCTGCTGGCCCGAGCCGGCTCGCAGATCTCCCGCTGGCTGACCGGCGTCGAGATCCATCCCGGTGCCCGGATCGGCCGACGCTTCTTCATCGATCACGGCATGGGCATCGTGATCGGCGAGACAGCCGAGATCGGCGACGACGTGATGCTCTACCACGGTGTGACGCTCGGGGGCCGCACGCGCGAATCGGGGAAACGGCACCCCACGATCGGTGACGGCGTCGCCGTCGGTGCTGGCGCGAAGATCCTCGGACCCATCACGATCGGCGCCGGTTCCGTGGTCGGCGCGAACGCCGTGGTCACCCGCGATGCGCCCGACGACAGCATCCTCATCGGGATTCCCGCGAAGCCCCGTCACCGCATCGTCGGCGAGGACACGCGCGCGCTGCTCACCGCACCCGACTACTCGATCTGAGCTCGGGCCGAGGTGACCACGCAGTTCAGCGCGAGCGCTTCTCCTTGACCTTCTTCTTGAGGAAGATCATCGGCAGCAGCACGCTGCCGATCGCGGTGACGAGCCAGACGATCACTGCGCCGAGCAGCCAGCCGGTCGCATCGACGATGCGCAGCCCGCCGATGGGAAGCAGCACGACCACGATGAGCGCGATCAGCGTCGAGAAGATGCCGATGCCGCCCATGAGCACCGGGGCGTAGCGGTCGGCCAGTCTGCTGACCCACGGCGAAAGCACGCTCTGCAGGACAGCGAAGATCACGATGCAGATGACGAAGCCCCACCACTTGTCCCACTGGATCTGGAATCCCGGGAGCAGCAGATCGGCGACGATGAGCCCGATGCCGGCCGAGATCAGGTACGCGAGCGAGCGGAAGAGAAGCGTGATCACGGGCTGAGCATATCGCTCCCGCACCGGCCGGCGGGAGCGCGGCATCCGCGCCCCGCCGGCTCTGCGCCTCACTGCGCCACGAAGAGCGGGATGGCTCCGGCCAGGATGCCGACCCCGAGCATCACCAGCGACACGATCGCCGCGCGCCACAGCACCTTGCGGTGATGGTCGCCCAGGTTCACGCCTGCGAGAGAGACGAGCAGCAGGATCGCCGGCACGAGCGGGCTCTGCAGATGGACCGGCTGTCCGGTGATCGATGCCCTGGCCATCTCCACCGGATCGATGCCGAAGCTCGCCGCACTCTGCGCGAGCACGGGCAGGATGCCGAAGTAGAACGCGTCGTTCGACATGAAGAAGGTGAACGGGATGGAGAGGAGGCCCGTGATCGGGGCGAGGAACGGACCGAGCGCCGGGGGCAGCACGTTCGTGATCCACGTCGCCATCGCGTCGACCATCCCGGTACCGGTGAGCACGCCGACGAGGACACCGGCCGCGATGACCATGGACACGACGCCGACGATGCTGGGCGCATGCGCGACGATCTCCGAGGCCTGGTCCTTGATGCCGCGGAAGTTGACGAGGAGGGCGACACCCGCCCCGACCATGAACACGTACGGCAGCGGCAGGACGTCGAGCACGAGCAGCACCATCACGGCGACCGTGAGCACGAGGTTGAACCAGATGAGCTTCGGACGGAGGGTCGGCCGGGCGGGATCCAGCATGGTGTCGGCCATCGCCGTGTCGGTGGGATCGACGCTCGCGGCGGCGACAGGACCGCGTCCGCCGGCGACGACCACGATGTTGCCGGTGCGGAGCGCCGCACGGGCACCCGGCTTGGGTCCGGCTCCGCGGAAGATCCGCGGCACGGTGGCCAGTGCGCCGCCGTCGGTTCCGGGGAGCAGGCCCTCGGAGTCCAGGCGCCCGAGGCGTCGACGCTCCTGCAGGCCCAGGATCCACGCGAAGCCGAGGGTCACGACGAGTCCGGCCCCCAGCGCAGGCAGCATCGGCACGAAGATGTCGGTCGGCTGCAGCCCGAGGGCAGTCGCGGCGCGCACGGTCGGCCCGCCCCACGGAACGATGTTCAGCGTGCCGTTCATGAGACCGGCGACGCAGGTGAGCACGACCGGGCTCATGCCGAGGCGCAGGTAGATGGGCAGCATCGCCGAGGTGGTGATGATGAACGTCGTCGAGCCGTCGCCGTCCAGCGATACAGCGCCCGCGAGGATCGCCGTGCCGAGCACGACCTTCGCCGGGTCATCGCCGAGCACGCGTGTGATCACGCGGATGAGCGGGTCGAACAGCCCCACGTCGATCATGATGCCGAAGAACATGATCGCGAACATGAGCAGCGCCGCCGTCGGCGCCATCGTGCCGATCGCGTCGAGGATCATGTCGCCGAGGCCGAGCCCGGCTCCCGCGAACAGGCCGAACGCCGTCGGCACGAGGATCAGCGCCACCATCGGGGTGAGTCGTTTGGTCATGATGAGCATCATGAACGCCAGCACCATCGTGAATCCGAGGAGCACCAGCACCCACTCGGGTGGCACGAACGCCACGTCGTACGTGGGTGCCTCTTCGGCGGCCGCGAGCAGGCCGGTGAGTACGTCGGGCATGCGGTGACTCCTTCGTCGTGGCTCCGTCATCGGTGACGGATCCTGACGAGACTAGGGAAACGGCGCACGTCGGGTGCGGTATCCCGCATTCCCGGCCGTTGTGCGCGTAGCGTGAGTTCTGCGCATATTGCGCGGAAGGAGCGACGATGCCGAGAACGACGATGAGCAGACCCCGGTTCGCGACCCGTGCGCTCCTGCTGCATCTCGCCACCGTCGCCCTCGTGGTCGTGCTGTGCACCGGCGTGTACCTGCTGCTCGCGGTGCAGCAGTTGCGCGCCGAAGCCGAATCCACCGCGCTCGGTATCGCACGGACCCTGGCCGAGGACCCGCAGGTGCGCGCTGAGGTCACCCGGATCTCAGCGTCTGAGCGCGAGCCGGATGCCGATGAGCTCCGTCGCGGAGACCTGCAACGCCTCTCTTCCGACGTCGCCGACCGCACGGGAGCGCTGTTCGTCGTGATCACCGACGACAACGGCATCCGACTGGCGCATCCGACTCTTTCACGCATCGGCGAGGAGGTCAGCACACCGTACGAGGAGGTACTGGCCGGCGAGGAGATCGTCGACTGGCAGACCGGCACGCTCGGCGATTCTGCGCGTGCGAAGGTGCCGGTCCGAGACGCGAGCGGCACGCCAGTCGGCGAGGTCAGCGTCGGCTTCGAGCGCGCCGGGGTCTTCGACGACCTGCCGCCCCTGCTCGCGGTGATCGTGCTCACGGCGGGCGGAGCCCTCGGTCTCGCGATGCTCGCGTTCCTCCTGCTTCGCCGGCGCTGGGAACGCCTGACCTTCGGCGTGCAGCCGGAGGAGCTCGTCGCCCTCGTGCAGAACCAGACCGCTGTGCTGAACGGCGTCGACGATGGCGTGCTCGCCATCGACCCGCAGGGAGTCGTGCGGGTGAGCAACGCCGCCGCAGACCGTCTTCTCGGGCTCGACTCCCCCGTCGGACGGCCCATCGGAGAACTGGGGCTCCCCTCCTCCGTGATCGACACGGCGACCGGCGCGCTCGATCGATCGAGCGCTGTGGTCGGCGACCGGATGCTGTATCTCGATTCGCGCCCCGTCGTGCGCACGGGCCGCGCGCTCGGCGACGTGCTCATCGTGCGCGACCGCACCGACCTCATCGCGCTGACCGAGCGGCTCGAGACGGTCAGGACGATGACCGGCGCCCTCCGTGTGCAGCGTCACGAGTTCGCCAACCGGATGCACGTCGCTGCGGGGCTGATCGACGCCGAGCGGGTGCCGGATGCCAGGTCCTTCCTCGGCGAACTCGTCGAGCGGGGGTCGGTGGCCTTCCCCGTCGCCGGGCTCGAGCTCCTCGGCGATCCGTTCCTGCATTCCTTCCTCGGAGCCAAGGGCATGGAGGCGGGCGAACGCGGGGTCGCACTGCGCATCGCCGAGGACACGCAGCTAATCGGGAGCATCGTCACCGCGGAGGACGTCGCGGCCGTGCTCGGGAACCTGATCGACAACGCCGTGACTGCTGCGGTCTCCGGCACGAGGACGCCGCGTTGGGTGGAGGTCGCCGTACTGGACGACGGTGACGCGCTCGTGGTCACCGTGGCCGACTCGGGCGACGGAATCCGAGGCAACGACCCGATGTCGCCCCGGACGACCGACGACACGGCCGAGCGAGCGCACGGTCATGGGATCGGCATCCCCCTGTCGACGGAGATCGCGCGCCGCAGCGGCGGCGACCTCTGGATCATCGACGCCGGAGGAGACGACCATGGCGCCGTGTTCGCCGCGCGCCTCGGCGGAGCCGTCGGCCACGCCCCGACCGGACACGCGGACACCAACACGAACACGAACACGAACACGAACACGAACAGGGAGAAGCCATGACCGATCCGCTCCGGGTGCTCATCCTCGACGACGACTTCCGTGTCGGGCAGCTGCATCAGGGCATCGTGGACGAGCATCCGGGGTTGCTGGTGACGCAGACCGTGCGGTCTCTCGCGGAGGCGCGCGACAGCATCCGGTCCTCCCGTCCCGATCTCCTGCTGGCCGACGTGTTCCTCCCTGACGGCGACGGCATCACGCTGGTCCGGGAAGCAGGCATCGACGCCATCCTGATCTCGGCGGCCGACGACGCACCGACCGTGCGTCGCGCACTGCGGTCAGGAGCCATCGGCTACCTCGTGAAGCCGTTCGAACGGCGGGCCCTGTCCGGGCTGCTGGACCGGTACACCCGCTACCGCAACCTCCTGGCCGGCGACCGCGCCGTGCGTCAGGAGGATGTCGACAGGGCGCTCGCGATCCTGCACGGTGCCGGCGAACCGGTGTCGATATCGCGCTCGGCCACCGAGCAACTCGTCCTCGCCGCGCTCGGCGACAGCGAAGCATCGGCCGCTGAAGTCGGCGAACGCGTCGGCATCTCGCGCGCGACCGCCCAGCGGCACCTCGCAGCCCTCGCTGCCAGGACCGTCGTGGAGGTGCGACTCCGATACGGCGCCACCGGTCGTCCGGAGCATCGGTACGCGGCACGGAACTGATCGGCCGGGCGCACGCGCCTCAGCTCAGGAGTCGGAGCCGACTGCAGCGAGTCGCGCCTCTTCATCAGCCGCGATCGCGGACTCGATGATCGGCTCGAGCGCGCCGTCCATGACCTGATCGAGGTTGTACGCCTTGAACCCGGTGCGATGATCCGCGATGCGGTTCTCCGGGAAGTTGTACGTGCGGATGCGCTCCGAACGATCCATGCCGCGGATCTGCGACTTGCGGGCGTCGGATGCCGCGGCGTCGATCTCCTCCTGCTGCTTGGCGAGGATCCTGGCACGCAGCACACGCATGCCTGCCTCACGGTTCTGCAGCTGCGACTTCTCGTTCTGCATCGAAACGACGATGCCGGTCGGCAGGTGCGTGATGCGCACCGCAGAGTCGGTGGTGTTCACCGACTGGCCGCCGGGGCCGGAGGAGCGGAAGACGTCGATCTTCAGATCGTTCTGGCTGATCGCGATCTCATCCGGCTCGTCGACCTCGGGGAACACCAGCACACCGGTGGTCGAGGTGTGGATGCGTCCCTGCGACTCGGTCGCCGGGACCCGCTGCACGCGGTGCACGCCACCCTCGTACTTGAGGTGCGCCCAGACGCCCTGGGCCGGATCGGTCGACGATCCCTTGATCGCGAGCTGCACGTCCTTGTAGCCGCCGAGGTCGGACTCGTTGCGCTCGAGGAGCTCGGTCTTCCAGCCCTTCGACGCGGCGTACTGGATGTACATGCGGAGCAGATCGGCGGCGAACAGCGCGGACTCGGCGCCGCCCTCCCCCGCCTTGATCTCCATGATCACGTCTCGTGCGTCATCCGGGTCGCGCGGGATCAGGAGGCGCCGCAGCTTCTCCTGCGCCGACTGCAGACCCTCTTCGAGTTCTGGGACCTCGGCGGCGAACGCCTCGTCCTCGCGCGCGAACTCGCGCGCTGCATCGAGATCATCGGATGCCGCCACCCACGCATCGTAGGCGGCGACGATCCGCGAGAGCTCGGCGTAGCGACGGTTGACGCGCTTCGCCCTGGCAGCGTCGGCGTGCACCGCCGGGTCGGAGAGTTCCTCCTGCACCCGGCGATGCTCGTCGATCAGTGCCTGAACGGACTCGAACACATCGACTCCGGTCAGCGGATGTTGTTGTCGTGCCCGTGTGCGCCTGACGGCAACGTGGGGATCGACTTCTGCATCTGCACGAGGAACTCGACGTTGGAGTTGGTCTCGCGGAGCTTGCCGAGCACGACCTCGAGTGCCTGCTGCTGGTCGAGGCCGGCGAGGGCGCGACGCAGCTTCCAGGTGATCTTGACCTCGTCGGTCGAGAGCAGCATCTCTTCACGGCGGGTGCTCGACGCGTTGACGTCGACGGCCGGGAAGATGCGCTTGTCGGCGAGCGAGCGCGACAGGCGCAGCTCACTGTTGCCGGTGCCCTTGAACTCCTCGAAGATGACCTCGTCCATCTTGGACCCGGTCTCGACGAGTGCGGTCGCGAGGATCGTGAGCGATCCGCCGTTCTCGATGTTGCGCGCAGCGCCGAAGAAGCGCTTGGGCGGGTACAGCGCCGAAGCGTCGACGCCACCGCTGAGCACACGACCGGATGCCGGAGCCGCGAGGTTGTACGCGCGGCCGAGGCGGGTGATCGAGTCGAGCAGCACGACGACGTCACGGCCGAGCTCGACGAGGCGCTTGGCGCGCTCGATCGCGAGCTCTGCGACCGTGGTGTGGTCCTCGGCCGGGCGGTCGAAGGTCGAGGCGATGACCTCGCCCTTGACCGTGCGCTCCATGTCGGTGACCTCTTCGGGGCGCTCGTCGACGAGCACGACCATGAGGTGGACCTCGGGGTTGTTCTGCGCGATCGCGTTGGCGATCTGCTGCAGCACGATCGTCTTGCCGGCCTTGGGCGGAGCGACGATCAGGCCGCGCTGTCCCTTGCCGATCGGTGCGACGAGGTCGATGATGCGCTGCGTGAGCTTCTCGGGCGCGGTCTCCAGACGCAGGCGCTCCTGCGGGTAGAGCGGCGTGAGCTTGCCGAACTCGACGCGGGTGGCCGCGTCGTCGACCGAGAGGCCGTTGATCGAGTCGACCTTGACCAGGGCGTTGTACTTCTGGCGCCCCTGCTGCTCGTTCTCACGGGGCTGCTTGATCGAGCCGACGATCGCGTCACCCTTGCGCAGGTTGTACTTCTTGACCTGGCCGAGCGAGACGTAGACGTCGCTGGGGCCGGCGAGGTAGCCGGTGGTGCGCACGAACGCGTAGTTGTCGAGCACGTCGAGGATGCCGGCGATCGGGATCAGGACGTCGTCCTCGCCGATCTCGGTGTCGAACTCGTCGGTCGGCGCACCGCTGCGGCGCTTGTTGCGCTGGCGGTTGCGGCCGTTGCCGCCCTGCTCGTCGTCTGCTCCAGGCTGCTGCTGCTCCTGCGCGGCGCCGTTCGCGCCGTTCTGACCGCGGCCGCGGTTGCGGCTGCGGTTCCGGCTGCGATTGCGGCCGCCCTGCTCGTCTGCGTCGCCGGAGTCCGCGTCGTTCGAGGACTGCGAGGACTCAGCGGGAGCCTCGGCGTTCTGCGCGGCAGGAGCCTCGGTCTCGGCCGCGGGCTTCTGCGCACCGCGACGGCCACGACCGGAGGTCTTGGGGGCAGCGGCGGGAGCCTCGGCGGTGTCGCCGGCGGACGCGGAGTCGTTCTTGGCGTCCTCGTTCTTCGGCGAGTCGTTCATCGACGAGTCGTTCTTCGACGAATCGTTCCTGGACGAGTCGTTCTTGGCGTCATCGTTCTTCGCGGAGTCGTCCTTCGCGGGAGCCGCGGGTGCCTCTGCGGCAGACGCATCAGCTGCGGGAGCCTCGGCATCGGCCTTCTTGGCGCGGCTGCGACGCGGCGCCTTCGCCTTGGGGGCGGCCTCTGCGGGCTCGCCGTCGTTGCTCGGCGCTGCGGCTGGCGCGGCATCCGTCTTGGATTCCGCAGCGGCCTTCTCGGCCTTCGCTGCTGCGGTCGCGCTGGTCGCACGACGCGGCGCACGCTTGCGCGCCGGTGCGGCCTCGGTGGTCGCTTCGGCACTCACGGCCGGAGCTGCGGCAGCCGGAGCCGCCTGGTCGTTCTGGGTCTCGGAGAAATTCTCCACGAGCACTCCCTCTATGTCATGGGAAATGAGCGGTGTACGCGCACAACGGGTGCTGCGCGCGATCGCACGGGCTGACGCTCGGCGTCAGCCGGCCTTGGGCACGTATGCCGTGGGGGTTTGCGTGCGGGTCTTGCAGAGTTGCAATGGGGCCAGATTCACGAAGCTACGTGGAAGCCCTCCGCTCGATCCCCCACTGTACCACCACGCACGTCGACGGCGAGCAGCAGGGCATCCCACGGGGTGTCGGTCACGCGGTTCGCGAGTTCGACCGCGTCCTGACGGCTGCCGGGACCGTCTGCGAGCACCAGCACGCTCGGACCGGCGCCGGAGACGACCGCGGCGAATCCAGCGGCGCGCAGCGCCTGCACGAGACGCTGCGTCTCAGGCATGGCGCCTGCGCGATAGTCCTGGTGCAGGCGATCGGCTGTCGCGTCGAGCAGCAGCTCGGGGCTCTGCATCATCGCGGCGATGAGCAGCGCGGAGCGCGAGACGTTGAAGATCGCGTCGGCCGTCGAGACCTGCGGCGGCTGCAGGGATCGTGCCTGCGAGGTCGACATCGTGTAGGAGGGCACGAGCACGAGCGGCGAGACGCCGCGGTGCACCAGCAGCTTCTTGTGCTGCGGGCCGCGCTCCCCCACCCAGGCGATCGTCAGGCCGCCGAACAGGGCGGGTGCCACGTTGTCGGGATGCCCTTCGAGCTCGGTCGCGAGGCGCAGGAGGTCTTCGTCGCTGATCTCGACGTCGCCGGCCAGCAGCCCCTTCGCCGCGAGCACGCCTGCGGTCACCGCAGCACCGGAGGACCCGAGGCCACGCCCGTGCGGCACACCGTTCTCGGCGATGATGCGAAGCCCGGGCATCGGTCGATCTGCGTCGGCGAACACATGCGCGATCGAGCGCACGATGAGGTTGGAGGCATCCGTCGGGATCTCCGCGGCACCGGTTCCGCTCACGCGGATCTCGAGCTCTCCTGCCGGGAGCTCAGTGACCTCGAGCGAGTCGTAGATGCTCAGCGCGAGGCCGAGCGTGTCGAACCCTGGACCGAGGTTCGCGCTGGTGGCGGGGACCCTGACGTCGACCGTGCGGCCGAGCGCCACCGTCACTCGCCTTCCACGCGCAGCACGGAGACCACGCGCTCGACCACGGAGCTGTCAGCCAGCGCGTCGACGGTGGCGCTGAGCGCGCTCTCGGTCGCGCGGTGCGTGCCGATGATGAGTCGAGCGGTCGGCTCGTCCTCGCCCTCGACGGTCTGCACGACGGTCGCGACGGAGACACCGCCGTCGCTCAGCGTTCCGGCGACGGTGGCGAGCACGCCGGGGGCATCCGCGACCTCGAGCGTGATCTGGTAGCGGGTCGTGACGTGTCCGATCGGGACCACCGGGAGGTTCGCCCTGGTGGACTCGCCGACGCCGACACCGCCAGCGATGTGCCGTCGGGCTGCCGAGACGACGTCACCGAGCACGGCGGATGCCGTCTGCACGCCGCCGGCGCCCGCGCCGTAGAACATCAGCGAGCCGGCAGCCTCGGCCTCGACGAACACCGCGTTGTTCGCGCCGTGGACGGCTGCGAGCGGGTGCGTCTTGGGCACCAGCGCCGGGTACACGCGCACCGAGATCGACTCGTCGCCGTTCGCCTCGAGGCGCTCGCACACGGCGAGCAGCTTGATCACGAAGCCGGCAGCGCGGGCCTCCTCGATCATGGATGCCGTGATCGAGGTGATGCCCTCTCGGTACACCGCGTCGAGCGGCACGGCGGTGTGGAACGCGAGGCTAGCGAGGATCGCGGCCTTCTGCGCTGCGTCGTAGCCCTCGACATCTGCCGTCGGATCGGCCTCGGCGTACCCGAGGCGCTGCGCGTCGGCGAGCACGTCGGCGAAGTCGGCGCCCTCGGTGTCCATGCGGTCGAGGATGTAGTTGGTCGTGCCGTTCACGATGCCCATGATGCGCACCACGCGGTCGCCCGCGAGCGAGTCGCGCAGGGGGCGGATGATCGGGATCGCACCGGCGGCGGCAGCCTCGTAGTAGACGGAGGCGCCGACGCGGTCTGCCGCCTCGAAGAGCTCGGGGCCGTGGGTGGCCAGCAGGGCCTTGTTGGCCGTGACGACGTCGGCGCCGGAGCCGATCGCCTGCAGGATGTTCGTGCGGGCCGGCTCGATGCCGCCGATGAGCTCGATCACGATGTCGGCGCCGAGGATCAGCGACTCGGCGTCGGTCGTGAAGAGGTCCTTCGGGAGGTCGACGTCGCGCGGTGCGTCGAGGTTGCGCACCGCGATGCCTGCCAGCTCGAGCGATGCGCCGGCGCGGTCCGCCAGCTCGTCTCCGTGGCGCAGCAGCAGCGCCGCCACCTGGGAGCCGACCGCTCCTGCACCGAGCAGTGCCACGCGAAGTCGTCGGTACTCTGTCATCTTGCTCCTTCAGGGGTGGACGGACGGGATCCGTCGGAGTCGTTCGCCGCGTCGATGCCCGCATCCCGCGAGAGCAGGTCGGCGATGGTCTCGCCGCGGACGATCACGCGCGATTCGCCGCCGCGCACGGCGACGACGGGCGGACGTGGAACGTGGTTGTAGTTGCTCGAGAGCGACACGCAGTACGCGCCGGTCGCTGGGACCGCGAGCAGGTCGCCAGGCACGAGATCCGCTGGCAGGTACTCGTGGTCCACGACGATGTCGCCGGATTCGCAGTGCTTGCCGACGACCCGGCTCAGCTGCGGTGCGCCCGAGCCGACGCGCGAGGCCAGGCGGGCGGAGAACTGCGCGCCGTACAGCGCGGGGCGCGCGTTGTCGCTCATGCCGCCGTCGACGCTGACGTAGCGGCGGACTGCGCCGGATCCGATCGTGACGTCCTTCGTCGTGCCGACCTCGTACAGCGTCACACCAGCGGTGCCGACGATCGCTCTGCCGGGTTCGAAGGACAGCGCCGGGATGGCGATGCCGCGTGCCGCGCATCCATAGGCGACGGATGCCACGATCTCGGCCGCGAGATCGTCGATGGGCGTCGGGTCGTCGATGCGGGTGTAGGCGATTCCGAAGCCACCACCGAGATTCATCTGCGGCACCGGACCGCCGTCGAGCAGCCGCTCATGCAGCTCGAGCACCCGCGACGCCGACTCCCGGAAACCGGCGACGCCGAAGATCTGCGAGCCGATGTGGCAGTGCAACCCGGCGAAGTCGAGTCCGGACAGTTCGCGGATGCGGGCGACGGCCGTCTCGGCATCCGGCAGCGCGAACCCGAACTTCTGGTCCTCGTGCGCCGTGGCGAGGAAGTCGTGCGTCTCGGCGTGGACACCGCTGATCACGCGCACGAAGACGCGCTGGACGGTGCCGGTGCGCGCGGTGATCGCAGCGAGTCGCTCGATCTCGATATCGCTGTCGACGATGATGGAGCCGACGCCGACCTCGACGGCCCGCTCGAGCTCAGCGGTCGACTTGTTGTTGCCGTGGAAGCCGATGGATGCGGGCACGACGCCCGCCGCGAGCGCGACCTCGAGCTCTCCACCGGTGCAGACGTCGACCCGCAGGCCTTCGTCGATCACCCAGCGGGCGACCGTGGCGCTCAGGAACGCCTTGCCCGCGTAGTAGACCTGTGCGGTGGTGCCATGGACCGCGGTCGCAGCATCGAACGCACCGCGGAAGGCGCGGGCGCGGGTGCGCACTTCGTCCTCGTCGAGCACCAGCACGGGGGTGCCGTAGTTCTGGGCGAGCGCCTGGGCGCTGATGCCGCCGAGCACGAGTGCGCCGTCGCCGTCACGGGTGGCGGATGCCGGCCAGACGCCGTCCGCCAGATCGTTCACGTCTTCGGGGACGACGAGCCATTCCGGGGCGAGCGAGTCGGCAGGGGAAAGCACTGGACACCAATCGTGGGACGGATCTCGGGCGGGGACGCGCACATCGAGGTTGTCCCCGATTCTAGGGCACCGCCTCCGGGCGCCTCGTCACGGTGACTCACCGCGTCAACCCCCTGCGACGGCTCCATCGGGCCTCGTAGGGTGGGGGCGTGACGAACTCCGAATCGCGACCCCAGCCCGGTCTCATCCCGCGCATCAGCGCCGCGGCGATCCGCTGGGCCCTCGCCCGCAGGCCCGTCCGCGCCGTGCTGCTGTACTCCGAGCGTCGTGGTCCGATGCTCGCCGACAGCATCACCTACCGTGCGCTGTTCAGCGTGTTCGCCGGCGTCCTGCTCGGCTTCTCGATCGCGGCGCTGTGGCTCGCAGGCAACCCGGACGCCTGGCAGGCGATCATCAACGCCGTGCAGTCCGTGGTCCCCGGCCTGATCGGTGAAGACGGCGTGATCAAGACGACCGACCTGCAGGCGCCGGCATCCCTGTCCATCGCCGGGATCATCTCGCTCGTCGGTCTCATCGGCGCAGCGCTCGGGGCGATCGGCTCGCTCCGCACCGCCGTCCGCGTGATCGCCGGCACCACGCACGACGACATCCTGTTCGTCTGGGTGATCCTGCGCAACCTGCTCCTCGCGATCGGCATCGCCGTCGCGTTCCTCGCCGCAGCGCTGCTCACCTTCGTCGGGCAGCTCGGCGTCACGTGGATCAGCGATCTGCTCGGCCTCAGCGCGGACTCGGTCCTCGTCGGCGTCACCGTGCGCGTGCTGTCGCTGCTCGTGGTCTTCGCACTCAACACCGCGCTCATCATCGGCATCTTCCGCCTGCTCTCCGGCGTCACGGCGTCGTCTCGCTCGCTGTGGTCCGGCGCGCTCCTCGGCGGGTTCGGGCTCCTCGTGCTGCAGGAGCTGTCGAGTCTCTTCGTCGGTGGCGCGACGAGCAACCCGCTGCTCGCATCGTTCGCATCTCTGCTCGCGCTCCTGATCTGGCTGAACTTCTCCAGCCAGGTGATCCTGATCGCCTGCGCGTACATCGTGACGGCCGAAGAGGAGACGAAGGACCGCGTGCATGCTCGATTCGGCGCATCGACCTTCATCCAGCGTCGGGTGCAGCGCGCCGAGGTCGACCTGAAGATCGCGCAGGACGAGTTGCGTGCGGCACAGGAGGCCGCGAGCGAGGAAGCCAAGGCCTGAGGCGGACGCACTCCACGCTGCAAGCCGCTCAGCGCGTGGGGCAGACGCCCTTCTCGAGCAGGCTCTCGTCGGTGGCGATCGCGCCGTTCACGTCGATGTCGATCACGGCGGACGTGCCCTCGATCTCCAGACCGGTCAGCGTGAGGCCGGCCGGCAGCTGGTCGGCGATGCAGATGCGCTGCGTCTGCGTCAGGTTCGATCCGAGCGACCCGAGCGAGGAGTCGATCTGCCCCGCATCGAGCTGGATACCGCTGACGCTGATGCTCACCGGGGTGAGCTCGAGGTCGCCCTCCGCGACGCCGGGCGTGACGGTGAGCGCGAACGGGATGTCGACGCCGAACACCGCGAACGATCCGCCGACCGTGGCGTTCGGAGCCTCCAGCGTGACGGTCTCGATCGGGAGGTCGGTGCCCGCCAGGAGCGTCGTGAACTCGGCCTGATCGATGCGGATCGTGCCGTCCGCTCCCCCGAGGTCGCCGCCACGCAGCGGCACGCCGGTCGCCGTCACGTCGACGGCACCCGTGATCCCCTCGAGCGTGACCGAGTCGGTCGACAGATGCAGGCTGTCGAGCGTTCCGCCGATCAGCTGCGGCAGCAGGATGCCTTCGGCCTCGACGTCGAGCGCCTGATCGGCCGGGAGATCGAGCTGCTCGATCACGATCCCTCGGACCACGCCGGGGAGCACCGCCCTGGCGATGAACTCGGCGGCGACGACGAGCAGACCGAGCACGACCACGACGACGAGGAGCACCCACGGCCAGCGACGACGCTTCCGCGCTGGCGCCGCGGCATCGCCCCGCCCCGAGACGGAGCCGGGGATCACGAGCGTCGGGTGCTCGGCGGAGGGCTCCGGGTACGGGAGGGTGTGGTTGTCGTCGCTCATGCTGACAATCCTGCCCTACCGCCCGGAGCCGGCGCCGGACCTACATGCGCTCAGGTGCCGAGACGCCGAGGAGGTCGAGTCCGTTGCGGAACACCTGGCCGGCGGCATCGTTCAGCCACAGGCGCGTGCGGTGCACGGTCTCGATCGGGTCGTCACCCTGCGGGATCACGCGGCAGTTGTCGTACCAGCGGTGGTACAGGCCGGCGAGCTCCTCGAGGTAGCGGGCGACGCGGTGCGGCTCGCGCACCTCAGCGGCGAAGGCGACGATGCGCGGGAACTCCTGCAGCGCGCCGAGCAGTGCCGCCTCGGTCTCATGCGTCAGCGTCTCCGGGGCGAACTCGGAGCGATCGACGCCCGAGTCGGCAGCGTTGCGGGCGACATTGTGCGTGCGCGCGTGGGCGTACTGCACGTAGAACACGGGGTTGTCGTTCGTGCGCTTCTGCAGCAGTTCGGGGTCGAGCGCGAGCGGAGAGTCGGCGGGTGAGCGCTCCAGCGAGTACCGCAGCGCATCCGTGCCGAGCCATTCGCGCAGGTCGTCCATCTCGATGATGTTGCCAGCGCGCTTGCTGAGGCGGGCGCCGCCGACCGAGACGAGCTGCCCGATGAGCACCTCGACGTCCTTCTCCGGGTCGTCGCCTGCAGCCCCTGCGAGCGCCTTCAGGCGGTGGACGTAGCCGTGGTGATCGGCGCCGAGCAGGTAGATCTTGTGCGCAAAGCCGCGATCGCCCTTGTTCAAGTAGTAGGCGGCATCCGCTGCGAAGTAGGTGTATTCGCCGTTGGAGCGACGGATCACGCGATCCTTGTCGTCGCCGAAATCGGTGGTGCGCACCCAGACGGCGTCGTCCTCATCGAAGACGTGCCCCTGCTCGCGCAGACGGTCGACCGCCTGGTCGACGAGGCTCGCGCCGTCGGCATTCTTCGCGTGCAGCGTGCGCTCCGAGAACCAGACGTCGAAGTGCACGTTGAACTTCGACAGCGATTCCTGCTGCTCGGCCAGCTGGAACTGGTAGCCCAGTTCGCGCGCGACGACGACCTGCTCCTCGTCGGGCAGCGCGAGCAGGTCGGGGCGCGAGGCGACAACGCGCGCTGCAAGATCGGTGATGTAGCTGCCGGCGTAGCCGCCCTCTGGCGTGGGCTCGCCCTTCGCCGCGGCGACGATCGACTGCGCGAAGCGCTCCATCTGCGCGCCGGCGTCGTTGATGTAGAACTCGCGGGCGACGGTGGCTCCTGATGCAGCGAGCACGCGCCCGATCGCATCGCCGAGCGCCGCCCAGCGGGTGTGGCCGATGTGCAGCGGACCGGTCGGGTTCGCGCTGACGAACTCGATGTTGATGCTGCGACCGGCCTGCGTCTCATTCGTGCCGTAGGCGGTGCCCGCGTCCACGATCGTCTTCGCGAGCGCGCCGGCCGCCGCGGCGTCGAGGCGGATGTTGATGAAGCCGGGACCGGCGACCTCGGCGCTCGCGACGCCGTCGACGTCAGCGAGGCCGTCGGCGATCTGCTGGGCGAGCTCGCGCGGGTTGGTGCCGAAGGGCTTGGCGAGGCGCATCGCGATGTTCGAGGCCCAGTCGCCGTGGTCGCGGTTACGGGGGCGCTCGAAGACGATGTCGGATGCTGCGAGCTCCAGCGGCTCGCCCGGGCGTCGCTCGTCCGCGATGGGAGTCAGGACGGCGAGGAGGGCTTGGGCGAGTGTTTCGGGAGTCATAGACTGCCCAGTTTACGGCGCGGCGGGACTCCGAATTTGCGAGCGCCCCAGCGTGATCTACTCTTCAAGCCATGAAGGTCCGCGTCACCCGTCATCCGCTGCGCTCCGCAGGCATCGCCATCGCCCTGCTTCTCGTGCTCGCAGCCGTGGCTCTGGGTGTCTGGCGGCCATGGGCTCCCCTGCAGACCGCAGCCCCTGTCGGCGCAGCCGCGGGGGCAGAGGGGACCACCTCGACGGTCGTCGCTCCGGCCCCGCTCGCGCTGCCGGAGAACCCGACCGTCCTGGTGTTCGGCGACTCGTGGACGTACGGCTCGGCCGCGACCGTGCCCACCGAGGGCTACGCCTACCTGCTGGGCGATCTGCTCGACGGCACCACGATCGTGCAGGGCGTGCGCGGCAGCGGCTACCTCAAGCCGGGTCTCGACGGTCCGGCGTTCGGCGAGCGCATCGCGGCGCTCGACCCCGCGCTCGCACCCGACCTGATCATCATCCAGGGCTCGATCAACGACCGGGAGCAGGGGGCATCCGGCTACCGGGAGGCTGTCACCGCGGCCTGGGACGCCATGGCCGCGAAGTACCCGCAGGCCGCCATCGTCATCCTGGGTCCTGCACCGCACGAGCTCCCGGTCGGCGCAGGCACCGCCCGGATCGACGCTGATCTGTCCGACCTCGCCGCAGCGCGCGGCTGGTGGTACATCTCCCCCATCGCCGAGAACTGGATCACCGAGCAGAACTACCTCGACGTGATCGACGTCGACCTCGGCCGCAAGCATCCGTCGAGCGCCGGTCACCGCTACCTGGCCGAGAAGCTCGCCGCCGACCTGACCGAACTGGGCGGCGCGCCGGTGACGGTGGCCGGTGGGTCGGAGACCACCCCCGAGCAGTGATATCGTCGTTCGGTACGCCTCCGTAGCTCAGTGGATAGAGCGCCGGTTTCCGGTACCGTAGGTCGCAGGTTCGACTCCTGTCGGGGGCACACACAGGGTGGTACGCGGATGGTATGTGAATTCATACCCCGACACCCCGAAGTACGAGAAAGCCGCCTGGGTTCAGGCGGCTTTTCTCGTTGGTATCGGGTGATTCGGTAGAGGCGATAGTGTCCGCTGACTCGGTACGAACAGGATCGCATCGTGCTCAACCGCGCTGGTAGGTAACGCGCTGCTGAGGAGAGCTGCGACGAGGCTTGCGCTACCCGGCGCACGGGGCCCTCGATACCAGCCTCGTATTCGAGCCCGCCTCCGATGTTCTGGGCGGCGGTCTCCATGAACTTGTCCACATTCGCCGCGACGTCGGCGAGAACGAGCGCTTCAGAACGCTCCTGAGATCGCCGGAGTATCGACAAGAATTCGATCGACGACATCGAGTTATGAGTCCTGCTCCCCGCTCGCGCAGGAGCACGAGCAATCGCTTGATTACTGTGGGGCCTCAGCGACCCTGCAATGCGCGAGTCGCCATGTACTCTTCGGCGGCCGGTTCAAGCTTGAAGTCGAGCAGCTCCACGGAGTGTGCTTTCAGCACCTCGCGCACCTCGGTCGGTGTGGTGTGGAAGTACTCGCGACGCAGGTTGATCTGGTTGATGCGCCGGTCCGCGAAGTGCTGATGAAGCATCGCCTCGATGCTCACGGCATCATCGGCGAAGAACAGGGCATGGACGTCGAACCGGAACGGCACGGACGCGTCGCCGAGTTCGTTGACGCGGTCCATCGGTTCGAGTCGCCGGGTGAGCCCAATCTTGACCACGTCGGGCCCGAACGAACCGACGTTGCTGATGACGTAGACATAGCCGGCGCGGATGTTCGCCGCACGGTAGTCGACGTTCTCGATGGCGTGTTCGACATCGGCGAGGCGAGCTCGCATGCGCTCCGCGCCTTCGAGATCGCCGTTGGCTTCGAGTGCGGCGATAGTGTTGGCGTAGTGCCCGCGTTCTTTCTCGAGGCGTGCCTTTTCGGCAGCGAGTTCCTTCTCCGCCTTACGCTGTTCCCGAAGTTCCTCGCGGTGCGCGCGGTCTGCTTCCTTCTCTTCTTGGACGGCGCGAAGATGCCGGTTGGCGAGTTCAAGCTCGCGGAGACGAAGCTGGTGGAAGTACGACGTGATGCTCAGGTCGATCATCGTGCCGAGGCGAGCGATCTGCTCCTGCGCCGTGGTGAGGCGCTTCTGAGCGGTGGCCAGGTTCCCGGCGCGAACCGCCTTCACGCAGTTCTCCGCCTCGGCGTTGTAGGAGCGGAGCATGAGCTTCGACATGTCGCGAACGAACTTCGCACCCTTGGCTGTGCTGTTGTTGAAGGTGAAGTTGCTTGTCGCCTGCGTCGCTCGACCAGAACGGACCGCTGTCTTGATGTCCGCGCGGAGCGCTTCGAGCTGAGTGGCGAGAGCGACCGAGTCCTCGGCCGGGTGCTCGTAATCGTAGAGACCGAGCTCCTGGACCTCGACGGCTCCGCGCAGGTCGAGGAGCGATGCCTCGATGGACGCGATGTCGGCCTGGCGGGACGCCAGCTCCGAAGAGGCGGCTGCGACTTGTCCGCGCACGCCATCCATTTCTTGGTTCAGGTGACGCTTCAGGACATCGAGGGCGGCGACCTCCTGTAGTCCGTACTGGTCGATGAGACCTTGGAGCCGCGCGACCTCCGAGCGCAGCTTCTCAGCGTGCCTGCGTGCACCGACCAGCGGGATGTTCTCGAGGACCAGCGCGTTCTGTCCTCCAGATAACGCGGCAACCGCAACCGAGACCTGTTCAACGGCGGGAGGGTTCTGCGCGGGTGCCGAAGTGCCCGCAGACGATGATGCAAGCGCTCGCGCCTCTGCGCGACTGCGAGCCAGCGGGGCAACGGTCTGCGCCCCAGCGGCGAATACGTGTTCCGTCCACACTGCGCCGTCCCAGTACCGTTGCTCGAACTGCCCAGACGGGTCTGGATACCAACCGGGCTGCACAGTCTGTTCAGTCACTCGCTCAACGTCGCGCACCATAGAAGACGCCTACCGGCGACTGAGCGTGGCGCCGATAGCGTCGAGCCACGGATCACCCGCTATGGGCCGAGAGAGGGTTCATTCGAGTTCCAGTTACCGATGCCGCTGAACTGAACACCCCGCACACGTCGACGCTAGCCCCGCTGACGAGTGACCTCGGCCGTCGCGCAGTCCGCGAACTCGACCCGGCGCGTCGTCAGCAACAGATGAACTGAGTTCGCCATACTGCTGAAAAGCGCCGCTCGACGGCTGATGTAGGTGACCGGAGGTAACCTGTGTTTATGCGAGCTTCCGAAGACAACCTGGCGCTGCTCGCCCTTGCCAGCCGCCCGAAATTCTCCTGGTCGTCAACGCGCCTGCAGATCGAGCAGCTCGGTTCACCCACCGCTGTACTCGACTCCTTGTACGACGGTCAGCTTCTCAACGGCGCACGGGACGCCGAGCTCCAGGCTGTCGCGGATACTGTGGCCGATCTCGAGCGTCGCTCCATCCACGTGTCCACTGTCGTGAGCGACGACTACCCTGCCGCACTCCGGACTGTGCACGACGCACCCCCGGTCCTGTACTGGCAAGGGTCGTTGGCCAGCCAGGACAGCAACGCCGTCGCCATCGTCGGAACCCGTCGCCCCAGCCAGGGCGGCGAGAAATTCGCCCACGACCTCGCTCGACTACTCGCCGCCAACGATGTCCCGGTGGTCAGCGGACTCGCGAGAGGAATCGACACCGTCGCGATTCGCGCCTCTCTCGAGGCCGGAGGGCGCACTGTTGCAGTGATCGGCACTGGACACGGCGTCTACTACCCGAGAGAGAACTCGGCACTTCAAGACGAACTGGCGAATAACCACCTGCTCTTGTCACAGTTCCCGCCGGGCGCAGCAGCGAGCAAGCGTTCCTTCCCAATGCGTAACGTGGTCATGTCGGGCTTCTCCTCTGCGACCGTCATTGCGGAGGCCGGCGAGACGTCGGGTACCCGCATCCAGGCGCGAGCAGCCGTTCGGCATGGTCGCCCACTTATCTTGAGCGCTCATGTCGCGAACACCATCGCCTGGGCGCGTGACCTCCTGCGGGCCGGTTACGACATCTCGGTTGCAGAGAGCGCGTCCGAGGCGGCCGATCTCGTGCTCGCCCTTCACCGTCGGCGCGACGAAGCCGCACACGGGATGTCCTTCGGCACGCTGCTTGCGTCGTGACCGCCCCTGAGTTCGACGACCTGGAGCGCGTCATCCGCGGGGCGTACCGCAACGTCCCACCGGTGGGTCCGGGCCTGTGCGAGCTCTGTTCAGCCCCTACTACGTCTCCGAGCTACACACATTGCAGGCCGTGCGAAAGCTACCTCGGCTCTAGCGCTCAACTCGCACAGGGCGGAGTCGTCCCTCTCAGCTGGGCGCCCATGGACTCCCAGGGCTACCAAGACCTACGCCAGTACAAGGAGGCGAGCGTCACTCCCGACCAGCTCGGGCGGCTACGCACATTGTTCGCCCTCGCGTTCACACGTCACTCGGCATGCCTCGCGAAGAAGGACGACACCCGTCCGCTCGCCGTAACGTACATACCAAGCACAAGCGGACTCCGTCAGGGGCCTCACCCCTTCGGGGAGAACTTCATGTCAATGCTGAGCGCCAACGTGCCACACGTCGAAGCTCGCTATGTCGGACCGCTCGGAGGAACGAGAAACTCCCGACGAACGCTCGCGCCCGATCATTGGGAGATTGAAATGGTAACGCAGGCTCCCGGCCGCGTTCTGGTGTTCGACGACACATGGGTCACCGGAGGACATGCTCAGTCCGTTGCGGCGGCATTCGAGCAGCGAGGCATCGCTGCCCGAATCGTCGTGCTCGGGCGAGCTCTGGACCCCTCACGCGGAGACCACGGGAGCTTTCTGCGTTCACATCCGGCCGCCCCCTTCGACAGCAGCATCTGCCCGGTCCATCGCGTAGTGCACTAATCATGGACGCATGTCCGAAGCGGAGTTCAGGCAGCAGCCGTGCTCCTGGGCGCACTGACCTAGCCCGTTCAGACGGCTTGGTCGCGGACGTTCAGGGACAACCTGGAGGCCTAGCCGCGCCTTAGAATTCGCGGCCCAGCAGCCCGCCTACTTCAGTGTCGAGGATCGAACGAACGATCCCGTTCTTGAACCACTCCTCTCCGAGCACATCCTCCGGGATGTCGTTGCTGTTGATAGTGCAGATGTATTGACCGCCGGTGGTCTGTACCATCTCTTGCGCGAAGCGCAGCGCGTTAGCGAGCTGGCGTGGGTCGACACCGTCGAAGACGACCGAGTCGTGCACGAGGAAGTCCGGGTGGCGGGCTGACACCGCTCCTTCCTCCAACAGAGTGAGATCAAAGCAGAAGAGCTTCATCCGGTCTACGCCGCTGCTCCCGGAGCTCGGAACGCTGACGGTGAACTTGTAGCCTGCGTTGTCGACCTCTACGGTCAGCGCGGCGTCCTTCCCGTACAGCCGTCGCATCTTCTGACTGAACTGAGCACCGACGTGGTCGAGCTTCTGTCTGGAACTCGCGAGCTGCTCCGTAGCACCCTTGCGAAGTGTGGACTGTTGCAGCTTCAGATCCTCCCTAGTGGTCACAAGTTCACGCGCCTGTTCGATCTGAAGATCAACGGCTGCTATGCGCGCCTGTACGCTCGCGAGTTCGTTTCTGAGCTCGTTAAGCTCCTCAAGGGCGCCGCCAGCGTCCAACGTGCGGAGCGCGCCTGCTCGCTGTTCGTCTAGACGGGAGAGGTCGGCCTTGCGGGCGCGTATGCGCGCGTCGAGGTTTTCGATCTCGTCCCGAAGGAAGGCTCGTCGGTTAGTGAGGAGGTTGGCATGGAACGCTGCGACGTCTCGCATCTGCTTGGTGAAGCCGTCCGCGAGCACCGCGCCGGCCGCGGCGAAAAGCCCTTCAATGTCGACAGTAGTTGCGACATCATTCGCATCGTCAGCGAGCGACGAGACGTACAGTGCGCGCATGCGCCCGTCGACGACGGCTTCGTCACGCAGCAAGGAGATCTCAGCGGTCAGTTCATCCGCGCGCTGCACCAAGGAATTCGGGTCCTCCAGGACTCGGAATCCCTGGATCCGACTCTCCCACTCTTCCACCTCGTTGAGCAGAGCCGCCCGTTCAAGCGCGAGGTCGCTCTCCGGTCGCAGCGTCGTCACAAGCCCGTCGCGAGCCGCGGCTGTGATGGTCTTGAGTTGCTTGAGGCCCTTCTCGACGTTGGCAAGGTCGAGAATGACGTTCCAGTCAAGGTCGAGGAGGAATGCGATGTGCTCGCGACTACTTGTCGCGCTCTGCACCGAGATGACCTTCAACGGGTCTTTCGGCGCATCCGTCCGGATCACGTACGAGAGCAAGGTGCGGACAGAGATTCCTCCGGAGATCTTCTCCTCAGAAGGCTCCAGCCGGAATAGCCCGAGTCCAAGCAGGTCCTTCCAATCCTCGACCCCTATCTGGCCCTCGACGAGATAAGGAGCGATGATCTCCGTAGCTGCACCCGTCCCCGCAACGGAGAGCTTCCTCCCGGCAGATAGCGCACGAGTGGCCCTGATCGTGCCGCCGAACAACTCCAGCTCTAGGGTGAACTCCCAACCGTCGTCTGCCAGCGGCTGCATCTTCTTGTCAAAGGTGCCGCCGAGGACGTAGTTGAGGATCGAGAGGAGTGTGGACTTCCCTCGGGCATTGCGGCTGTCCTGGTCCGTGGAGTCGGGGGCGCGCTCGGCGACCACGGAGTTGAAGCCCGGTTGGAAGGTGATGGGCCGGAACTCGGCCCGGTTGGCGCTCAGACTAACCAGCACTAGTCGATCCTCAACATTCCGTCATGATGGTTGATAGCTCCTGCGCCATACAGCAGAGTCAGGGCTGCGGCGAACGAGTCATAGGGCGAGGTAGGGACTGCTGTTCGGTACTCAACGAAGAGCTGACCGACGCTCACGCTTCGCTGCCCCATGAGGAGAAGGATCGTCGCAGCCTCCCCAACCAAAGTCTTCTCTACCGGGGTGAATTTGTCGGGAAACAGCTCACTCACGCTCGAACACCTCACAGATCTCGAACAGGTATGAGATCACGGCAAGCGCGGCAGCATGATGCTGCGCCGTGTCCTGAGGGCCGGCATTGTCGGAAGCGCGTTGCACGAGGAAGTCGAACACCTCATCGGGTTGAAGACCATCTGATAGCGCAGAGTAGTAGTCGCTCTTGGATCGCGCCGCGAGTCGCTTCCCGAACCCCGGGTTGAGCTCGGTCTGGAACGCGATAAATGAGGCAACACGGTCTGCCTGCGACAGGCCTGCGGTGATGAGCTCAACGACACTCGGGCCCAACCTATTGAGCTGAATCTTTTGCTGCACGGGAAGCGCGATGTCGACGTCGGCCGCCGTCGCAGGTTCGGCCGCGCCCACGAGGACACTGCAGACCAAGGCCAGTTCCGCATAAGACACATTGCCCATGCCCGTGCGGACGGCGCGCGCGACCCTGGACTCATGCGAGCGCTTGGCCTCCCGTAGAAACCCGACCGTATGCAGCTCGAGCTGAGCATCCACCGCATCGTGGTGAGGACCGCACAGGTAGACGAGGTTGTCCGCCGATCCCCGCTGCTGATCTGTCATCGACTTGTCGTACCGGGGACCACCCGGACTTGCCGCACAGATGTGAGCTACCTTCCCCGTTGCCTTGGGGCGGTCGCCTTCGGCGAGTGACTCGATAGTCAGGAGGAGTCCGCATCCGGGATAAGCGCACGTGTTGCCGCTGCGGGCTACAACAACCTTCTCCTGGGCTGCGGGTACAGGAGTACGCGACGAGGACTTGGGCACGACCTCAGAATATTGGTTGCGACAAGTTCATCCGCACGCGACACCGCGCGGCAAGTTCCTAAGCGTCGAGCGCTCTGCGGCCCCGCCGCATACTCGACACCGCAGATCGCCTCGTGAAGTCATCCGACTAGAGATGTTCGATATCCCGGGGCACGCGGTGCTGGTCTGAAGTGCAGCGACGGGTAACCCAATCAAAGATCCACGGAGTCTGCGCTCGCGCCTAAAGGGGCCGTGCGCCGAGCAGGCCCGTCTCGTGCATGATCTCGCTAGTTGAATGCTGATAGACGCAGCGGCGAAGTAGAGGATTACGACGGACGTTGCAGAGGATTGACGCCGTCAAGCCCCGTGAACCCGCCCGGAATCACGCGGCAAAACACCTTCCGCGTACAACCCACACACACACGATCAGAAGGCCGCTCTTCGGAGCGGCCTTCTGCGTTGCGCGTCTCAGGACGACGATCCACCGGCGGCCTCACCACCAGTGGGATCCGTATCCGTCTCGGACGAGTCCTCCTCGCCCCGCGGCCGCCCCGCCCCTGCCCCGAGGCTGATGGTTGAGAGCAGGCCGAGCGCGAGGAAGCCCGCGGCCGTCCAGGCGGCGTACCGAGTGCCGTCCGAGAACGCCTGCTTGGCGTCGTCGGCGATCGCCGCCGTCTCGGGGTTCGCCTCGAGCCCTGCGATCGCCCCGCCGGCGCTGTCGACCACCGCCGAGACGACCTGGTCCCGATGTGCAGCAGGCAGCCCGCGATCGTCGAGGGCCAAGCCGAGCAGACCGGCGGTGCTGCTGAACAGCACGGTGCCGAGGATCGCGACGCCGAGCGCCGCGCCGAGCTGGCGCGAGGTGGACTGGGTGCCCGAGGCGGCGCCGCTCTCGGCGACAGGGACATCGGCGAGCACCACGCCGGTGAGCTGCGCCGTCGCCAACCCGACGCCGAGTCCGTACACGAACAGGAACGGGAGCAACGGCACCCACGACGCATCCGGCCCGATGACGAACCCGACCCCGGCGACGCCGATGATCTCGGCGATCAGCCCGACCCGCACGACCCACACGGGCGCAAGCTTGCCGCTCGACGCCCCGGCCACGCCGCTCGCGACGAACGACCCTCCGGCGAGCGCGAGCAGCAGGAACCCCGTGTGCAGCGCATCGAAGCCCAGCACGAACTGCAGCCACAGCGGGAGCGCCAGGATGATGCCGAACTCGCCGAGCGACACGACGGCCGCTGCGATGTTGCCGTTGCGGAACGACGGGATCGAGAACAGTCGGAGGGCGAGCAGCGTCGAGGTGCCGGCCCGTTCGCGGTGCACACCCCACGCGATGAACGCGATGAGCGACGCGATGGCGAGCAGGAAGGCGAACGGGATGGGCGACAGGTCGAGCGGCCAGGTCCAGTCGCCGAGCTGCGGCCGCTCGTCGACGAGCCACCAGCCGTAGGTGCGACCCTCGATCAGCCCGAAGACCAGGCTGCCCATCGCCACCACCGAGAGCACGGCGCCGACGACGTCGATCCTGGCGGTGCGATCGCTGCGGGACTCGGCAACCGTCAGCAGCACGCCGATCACGATGATGACGCCGAGCGGGATGTTGATCCCGAACGCCCAGCGCCACGAGAAGGCCGTCGTCAGCCACCCGCCCAGCAACGGCCCCACCGCGGCCATGCCGCCGATGGTCGATCCCCAGACGGCGAAGGCGATCCCCCGCTCGCGTCCACGGAACGTCGCGTTGATGATCGACAGCGTCGTGGGAAGGATCATCGAACCGCCGACGCCCTGCACGAGCCGAGCGAGGATCAGCATCCCGCCATCCGGCGCGAGAGCTGCCAGCACGGATGCCGCAGCGAAGACGACGACACCGATGAGCATGACCCGCCGCCGTCCGAACCGGTCGGCGAGACTGCCGAACACCAGGAGCAGTGCCGCGAAGACGAGCGTGTACGCCTCCTGCACCCACTGCACCTCGGTCGAGGTGATGCCGAGATCGTCGACGATCGCGGGAACGGCGACGTTGACGATCGTCGAGTCGACGATGATCAGGGAGACGGCGATGCTGATGAAGACCAGCCCGACCCACCGCAGGCGAAGTTGCTTTTCCACAATCGCTAGCTTAGCTAGCTAAATCGAACCGGGGTAGCTCTCCCTGGGAATCGGAGCTTGTACAGTGAGCGCGTGGACCCTGTGACCGAGCCTCAGCGGCAGCGACGCCCAGTCGTCGTGAGCATCGTCGTGATCCTGGTCGTGCTCAGCGGCCTGTCGAACGCCTTCATCGGCATCGTGGTGCTCCTCAGCCGGTACCGCGTGCCGGACGGCGATGTGCTGGCGGTATCGCTCATCGGCTCCGGGGTCATCCTGTTCGGTCTGCTCACGCTCGCTGTGGCGTCGGCGATCGGTCGTGGCAGCGGCCTCGCCCGGCTCCTGCTCACGATCTATCTCGGCATCCAGCTCGTGCTGCACGCCGTGACCGCTGCGACGACCGACTGGGACTGGGCGGTCTTCGTGCAGGGCGTGCTCGAAGTGCTGCTTCTGGTGGCGCTGTGGGCGCCGCCAGGTTCACGCCACTTCGCCGATCGCTGATCTCGCGAGCACGCGCCGGTGCACCAGGCGCACGATCTCGATCACGAGGACGGTGAGCACGGTGATGATCGCGATCAGGGAGGCGGCCTCCTCGCCAGGATCGATGAGCTGGAAGAATCCGGTCGACAGCGGCACGGTGAACAGCGTCGCCAACGCCACGAACATCGCGCCGACGACCAGCACCTTGTACCGGTTCAGCGGACGCGCGAGCACGGCGAGCACCCAGATGCCGACGATCGCGAGGATGATCGTGGAGCCGGTCCGCAGCTGCGGTTCAGTGACGCCGAGCGACATCGCCATTCGCGTGTAGACGGTGAGCGCGATCGCGATCAGCAGCCCGGCGGGGATCGCGAAGGTCAGCGAACGTCGCAGGAATCCGGGAACGTACCGCTGCACATTCGGCATCAGTGCGAGGAAGAACGCCGGGATGCCGATCGTGAGGCCGTCCGTGATCGAGAGCTGTCGCGGCAGGAACGGGAACTCCAGCACCATCACCCCGAAGAGCACCGCGAGCGTGGTCGCATAGACCGTCTTGGTGAGGAACAGCATCGAGACGCGCTCGATGTTCGCGATCACCTGGCGTCCCTCAGCGACGACATCCGGGAGATGCGAGAACTGGCCGTCCAGCAGCACGAGACGCGCGACGGCCTTGGTCGCGGGTGAGCCGGAGTTCATCGCGATGCCGATGTCCGCCGTCTTGATCGCGAGCGCATCGTTCACGCCGTCACCGGTCATCGCGACGGTGTGCCCGCGTGCCTGGAGCGCGACGACCATGCGCTTCTTCTGCTCAGGCGTCACGCGACCGAACACCGTCTGCGATTCAAGCACCTCGCCGAGCGCCGCGTCGTCCTCGGGAAGCTGTCTCGCGTCGTACCCCGCGTCGACCTCGAGGCCCACCTGCCGCGCGATCGCCGCGACCGTGCGCGGGTTGTCTCCGGAGATGACGCGCACCCCGACTCCCTGCGCCTGGAAGTACGAGAGCGTCTGGGCCGCATCGGGGCGCACCTTCTCGCTGAAGGTGATCACGGCGACAGGTTCGAGGCCGGTCGGCAGCGACTCCGCCTCCTGGGCGTCCGATGGGTAGCGCTCCGAGGTGCAGGCGAGGACGAGTGTGCGCAGCCCCTCGGCCGCCAGACGCGTCGCCGCCTCGCCCACCTCGGTCCCGGCATCCATCGCGACATCTCCCAGCACCATCTCCGGGGCACCGAGCACCCATGTCTCCTCCGAGCGATCGGCGAACGCCAGGGCGCTCCATTTCCGAGCAGAGGAGAACGAGATGTAGACGGATGCCTCGCGCGGCGCCGCCACCGGATACGGCGCGCGCAGACATCGCGCCGTTGCATTCGCATCGGGTGCGGCCCCGAACCAGGCGAGCGCATCCTCCCAGCCGTCTGCGGTCGCGCCGAGGGGCTCGAGGTCGCGATACGCGAGCTCGCCCTCGGTGAGGGTGCCGGTCTTGTCGAGGCAGATGACATCGACCCGAGCGAGGCCCTCGACCGCCGGCAGCTCGTTGACCAGGACCTGCCGGGACGCGAGTCGGGCCGCACCGACGGCGAACGCGATCGATGTCATCAGGACGAGCCCGAGCGGGATCATCGCGGTCAACGCGGAGATCGTGTTGACGATGGCCTGGGTCCAGGTGCCGGTCTCCCAGGCCGAGACCCAGCCGCCCGCGACCATCATCTGCGCGTTGAGCACCAGGAGGCCGATGGGACCGATCCCCCACCCGACCCACTTCAGCACGCGATCGACCGAGGTGCGCAGCTCCGACGCGACGAGCGAGAACCGCTTCGCCTCCGCCGCGAACGTGTTGGCGTAGGAGTCCGCGCCGACTCTGACGGCCCGAGCCACCCCTTCGCCGGCCACGACGATCGACCCGGACAGCGCCTCATCGCCGTCTCGCTTGTCGACAGCATCCGACTCTCCGGTGAGCATCGACTCGTCGATCTGCAGCGACCGGTGCTCGAGCACCACGGCGTCCGCGGTCACCTGGTCGCCGGCGCGCAGCACGAGGATGTCTCCCTCGACCACCTCGGCAGGGGCGATCTCGGACTCCTGGCCGTCGCGTCGAACTCGAGCGCGCGGCGCGTTGAGGAGCGCGAGCCGGTCGAGCGATGCCTTGGCACGGAACTCCTGCCAGCAGCCGATGATCGCGTTGCCGAACGCGGCGAGGCCGAAGAGCGCATCCTGCCAGCGTCCGAGCAGGAGCAGCACCAGGAAGCAGGCGCCGACGATGCCGTTGAAGAGCGTGAAGACGTTCGCGCGCACGATGTTCCATGCGCTCCGACTCGAGTCGCCGGCGAAGGCGTTCGTCTTTCCGGCGGCGGTCAGTTCTCCGACACGCGCCGCTGTGAGCCCCACGCCGACATCGGTCTGCGTATCGATGCCGGCCGTCGCTGTGGGCTCCATCCGATCACTGTAGCGATCGGTCGGAGCGCGACGCCAGGCGGGCATCGCGCTCAGCCGGACGAGACACGGCCGGCGCCCTCAGCTCCCGACTGCGGCGAGCGCGGCCAGCGGGATCCCCGTCCAGGTCGGCCGGTTCCGCTTCTCGTAGACGGCCTCGTACACGGCCTTGTCGGCGACATAGGCGTCGAGCAGCACGCGGTGGTCGGCGACCGCACGGTCATCCCGCGGACCGAGCGCATCGATGTACGCGTCGAGGAAGTGCTGACGCGCCCGCTGGGACCATTCACGGCCCCTGGCATGCCGGAGGTCGCGCTCCTCGTCCTCCACGGAGCCGGCGCCGCCCTGCGACATCTCGACCACTCCTGGCGCGTAGTCGAACGAGCGGAGCATGCCGGCCACATCGCGCCATGGCGAGTCCGGCAGTGCGCGCTCGCGGAACGGCCGGCCGGGCTCGCCCTCGAAGTCCACGATGCGCCAGCCGTGCGCCGTGCGCAGCGTCTGACCGAGGTGCAGGTCGCCGTGCACGCGCTGCACATCGATCCCGCTGAGCGCGGCCACCGCACGATACGCGGCACGCAGCGGCTCCGCGTACTGCTCGAGCTCTGGCACGACGGGCAGGGCGCGGTCGAGCCGGTCGCTCATGGCACGCGCGAGCGCAGCCGTGGCATCCGATCCCCGTCGTTCATCCGGGAACCGATCCCGCAGCGACGCGTGCACCTCGGCCATGGCCGTGCCGAGCCGTGCCGCTTCACCGGCGAAGTCGCCGCCGGACTCCTCGACGCTCTGCGTCGGATCGGCCAGCAGCGTCCGCACGCTTCCCGTCGCGAGCTCGAAGCCGTCGGCTGCGGTGCGCAGGAACTCCTGCAGCATCGCCAGCTGCACGACCTCGCCGTCGACCTCCGCCTCGATCCACCCGTACAGATCCGCGATGTGCTCCGAGCCTCCGCGCGTGAGCTCCTCATGGATCTCGATGTCGGGGTTGAGTCCAGGACTCACCTTGCGGAACACCTTCATGATCGCGGTGTCGTCGAACCGGATCGAGGAATTGGACTGCTCCCCCGACATCGTCGATGCGCGCAGCTCCGGATCCAGTGCATCCGAGTCGGGGACACGCTCGAACCGCAGCCCGTCGATCACGGTCTTCCCGTCGCCCTCGGCCGCGATGAACCCGTCGAGCCACAGCGCCATCGCCTCGCGATCGTGCACCGCATCGTACAGATGCCGCGCCTCGCCCTCACCCTCGATCGACCCGACGAACGCATGGCCGATCCGGTCCTGATACTCCACATAGCGCGCGAGCGGCACCTGATAGAGCTCGCTGCCGCCCTCATCGTCCGAGTACGACACCGTCACGAGATAGACGCCGACGTCCGGACGCTCGCCGCCGCCGGGCAGCTCAGCCACCGCTCGCACGTCGGCCACCCGGAACGGGCGGCTCTTGCCGGCGAACCAGCGAGTCCGCACCAGATAGTCCTCCAGCAGGCCGTGCTCGATGATGCTCACAGTGTCCCCACTTCGTCGGCATCCGCTGCAGGATCCTGCAGCTGGAACCAGAAGAACCCGTGGCCGCCGAGGGTGAGCAGGTACGGCAGCTCACCGATCCTGGGGAACGGCACCCCACCGACGAGTTCGACCGGGACGAGCCCCTCGAACCGTCGGAGGTCGAGCTCGACCGGCTGCGGGAACTGCGACAGGTTGTTGACGCACAGGATCACGTCGACCGTGCCGTCGTCGTTCGTGTGCTCCCGGGTGTACGACAGCACGGCCGGGTTGGAGCCGCCGAGGTCGTTGAAGCTGCCGAGCCCGAAGGCCGGGTGCTTCTTGCGGGCGTGGATCATGAGCCGGGTCCAGTGCAGCAGCGAGGAGCGGTCCTCCTGCTGCGCCTCGACGTTGACGGCGAGGTATCCGTAGACCGGATCCTGCACGACCGGTCGGGTGAGCTTGCCGGGGTTCGCGGTCGAGAATCCGGCATTGCGATCCGAGGTCCACTGCATCGGGGTGCGGACGCCGTCGCGGTCGCCGAGCCAGATGTTGTCTCCCATCCCGATCTCGTCGCCGTAGTACAGCACCGGCGACCCCGGCAGCGAGAGCAGCAGCGCGGTGAACAGCTCGATGCGGTCGATGTCGTTGTCGAGCAACGGCGCGAGACGACGGCGGATGCCGATGTTCGCCTTCATCCGCGGATCCTGCGCGTACTCGCTCCACATGTAGTCGCGGTCCTCGTCCGTGACCATCTCGAGCGTGAGCTCATCGTGGTTGCGCAGGAAGATGCCCCACTGGCATCCGGACGGGATCGACGGCGTCTCGGCGAGGATCTCGCTGATCGGATAGCGAGACTCGCGCCGCACCGCCATGAAGATGCGCGGCATCACTGGGAAGTGGAAGCACATGTGGCATTCGTCGCCGCCGACCTCCGGGTCGCCGAAGTAGTCGACGACATCCGCAGGCCACTGGTTCGCCTCCGCCAGCAGCACGCGACCCGGATAGTTCTTGTCGACGAAGCGACGCACCTCGCGCAGGAACTCGTGCGTCTCTGGCAGGTTCTCGCCGTTGGTGTCTGGCCGCTCGAACAGGTACGGCACAGCATCGAGCCGGAACCCGTCGAGGCCCATGTCGAGCCAGAAGCGCATGGCGTCGATGATCGCCTCCTGCACCTTCGGATTGTCGAAGTTCAGGTCGGGCTGGTGCGAGAAGAAGCGGTGCCAGAAGTACTGCTGGCGGACCGGGTCCCAGGTCCAGTTGCTCGGCTCGGTGTCGACGAAGATGATGCGGGCGTCCTGGTACAGCTCGTCCGTGTCGCTCCAGACGTAGAAGTCGCCGTACGGTCCGTTCGGATCGCTGCGGCTGGCCTGGAACCACGGATGCTCATCGCTCGTGTGGTTCATGACGAAGTCGACGATCACCCGGATGTCGCGCGCGTGGGCGGCATCGAGGAAGCGCTGGAAGTCCTCGGTGGTGCCGAGATCGGACTGGATGCCGGTGTAGTCGGCGACGTCGTAGCCGCCGTCGCGGAGCGGGGACGGGAAGAACGGCGGCAGCCAGAGGCAGTCCACACCGAGCCACTGCAGATAGTCGAGCTTGTCGATCAGACCGCTGAAGTCGCCGGATCCGTCGCCGTCGCCGTCCTTGAACGAGCGCACCAGCACCTCGTAGAAGACTGCGGTCTTGAACCACTCCGGTGCCGGACTTCCCGGGGTGTCGGGGAATGGTTCCTGGGTGAGGATCGGGATGGATGCCGTCTGCGGAGCCGGTTCTGCAGCATTCGTCATGCGCCCAACGTGTCACAGACGTTCGACCAGCGCTGGCCCCTTGCGCCCTCCGGCGAGGCAGTGTATCCGCCACCCGCCCGCGGTAAATTGTGCACAACTGAATCGCGTGCAATACTCGAGGCATGCCCGTGACCGATGAGATGGTGTGCTTCTCGCTGTACTCCGCCGCACGCGCGACCACCCAGGCATACCGGGCCGTGCTCGCACCCTGGGGGCTCACCTACCCGCAGTATCTCGTGCTCGCACTCCTGTGGAACGAGGGCGAGCAGACCGTCGGCGCCCTCGGCGACGCGATGCAGCTCGACTCTGGCACGCTCTCCCCGCTCGTGCGCCGCATGGAGCAGGCCGACCTGGTGACCAAGGCGCGGAGCGCCGCAGACGAACGCGTCGTCACGGTGCGTTTGACCGACCGCGGGCACTCGCTTCGTGCAGACCTGGCCGCCGTGCCAGCGAAGATCGCAGAGTTCTCCGGCATCCGCGACGACGAGCACCGCCGCCGTCTGATCGCCGAGCTGCACGAACTCACCGCACTGCTGCAGCACGCCACATCGTCCGAAGCCGGGGCCACGCGCTCCGCCGTCGGCTCCTGACCACCACTCCCGGAAGGAACAGATCCATGGAAGCCATCTACACCGCAGAGGCCCTCGCCACCGGCGCCGGCCGCAACGGGCACGTCGCCACGAGCGATCGCCGCGTCGAGTTCGATCTCGCGATCCCGAAGGAGATGGGCGGCAGCGGCGACGGCGCGAACCCCGAGCAGCTGTTCGCCGCCGGCTACGCGGCATGCTTCCACTCCGCGCTGCAGTCCGTCGCCCGCGCGCAGAAGATCTCGATCGCGGACTCCTCGGTCGGCTCCCGCGTCGGCATCGGCTCGAACGGCGAGGGCGGCTTCGGGCTGACCGTCGAGCTCGAGGTCGTCATCCCCGACCTGCCGCACGACCAGGCGCAGGCCCTCGCCGACGCAGCGCACCAGGTGTGCCCGTATTCGAACGCGACGCGCGGCAACATCGACGTCACGATCACCGTGTCCGATGACTGAGACTCAGGAGACCACCATGAAGGCACTCGTCCACCCCGCATTCGGCGAAGCAGAAGACGTCCTCGCGCTCGAGGAGCAGCCGCTCCCCGAGCCGGCCGCAGGACAGGTGCGGCTGCGCATCGTCCTCTCCCCCATCCACAACCACGATCTGTGGACGGTCCGCGGCACCTACGGCTTCAAGCCGGAGCTGCCCGCCCGCTCGGGCACCGAGGCGCTCGGCGTCGTCGACGCCCTCGGTGAAGGTGTCGAGCACCTGACCGTCGGACAGCGCGTCGCCACCGGCGGCACCTTCGGCGCGTGGGCCGAGTACATCGTCGCGAACGCCGCAGGGCTGATCCCGGTGCCGGACGGCCTCCCCGACGAGAGCGCCGCCCAGCTCGTCTCGATGCCGTTCAGCACGATCGCGCTGCTGGAGTTCCTCGAAGTGGACGAGGGCGACTGGATCGTGCAGAACGCCGCCAACGGCGCTGTCGGACGGATGCTGGCACAGCTCGGCGCCGCACGAGGCGTCAACGTGCTCGGCCTCGTCCGCCGCGCCGAGGGTGTGGAGGAGCTGCGCGCCCAGGGCATCGAGAACGTCATCTCGACCGACCAGGACGACTGGCGCGAGCAGGCGGCACGCATCACCGGCGGAGCCCCCATCGTCGCCGGCGTCGACTCGGTCGGCGGCACGGCATCCGGCGATGTGCTGTCGCTGCTGAGCGAGGGCGGCACGCTCGTCGCCTTCGGCGCCATGAACTCCCCCGTCATGCAGATCGCCTCGTCCGACGTGATCTTCAAGCAGGCGACCGTGAAGGGCTTCTGGGGCAGCAAGGTCATGCCGGCGCTCGATCCGGCGACCCGCGGTGCACTGTTCGGCGAGCTCGTGCAGCGCGTCACCGACGGCACGCTCACGCTGCCCGTCGCCGGCGTGTTCGACGCTGCCGACATCGCCGACGCCGTGCGCCTGAGCAAGACGCCCGGCCGCGTCGGCAAGGTGCTGCTGAAGTTCTGAGCTGATTCGATCGCGTGGAGGGGCTGTCCGTCAGGGCAGCCCCTCCTCGTCTCGGGCGCCGCTCGAGCATCGACGAGAGTCGAGGGTCAGTCGAGCAGATCGAGCTCGGCGATCGTGTCGAAACGCTCGAGCAGCACGGTGCCGGCGCTCTCCATCGCCGAGAGCGCCGAGACGACCACGACCGCGAGGAACAGGGCGAAGAAGACGATCCCCGGCAGGTTCCGCCGGTGCGTGATCGTGACGACGAGCGCCGCGACGGCGCCGAGGATCGTGATGGTCTGCCCCGCGATCGCACCTGCGTGCATGCGCAGGGCGGATTCGACCGTCAGCGCACCCCAGCTGTTGCACGCGAGGCTGAGCGCGATCGGGATGACGAAGAGACTGATGATCAGGATGAGTCGGCGGCGCGTCCACCACGGCGGCACAGCGGCGCGGACGGGCGGTGCAGCCAGGGAGGTCGTGCTCATCCCGCCACCCTACCGAGCAGCACAGTCGAGGTCGAGGATTGCACGACGTGAACAGCTGGACCGTGCTGATTCACCAGGACGCCGACCTGCGCGCGGCATATGGCGCCGTGGCATCGACGCTCGCGCGTGAAGGCGCCCCTCCCCTCGTGACGGCGGCGACCGATCCGTCTCAGATCCGTCCCCGCACCGGTGTGCGCTCGACGGTGTCACCGGCATCCGGCATCGTCATCTCGGCACGCACGCCGAGCAGGCGCACCTCGCGCTCGTGATCCAGCGTCGCCGCGAGGGCGAGCGCGGCATCGATGACCTTCTCGCGGTGCGTGGTCGCGGCCGGGAGCTTGCGTCCGAAGGTCTTGGTCTCGAACGGCGCGTACCGCACCTTCAGGTGCACGCGGATGACCGGTCGGTCCTCCGCGGCGCAGTCGTCGAAGGCATGGCTCGCGAGCTCGCGGATCGCCGCTTCGACCTCGGCCTCCGTCGTGAGGTTCGACTGGTAGGTCGTCTCCCGGCTGTGGCTGCGGGCGACCCACGGCGTCTCGTCCACGACGTCAGGTCCGAGCCCTGAGCCGAGGCCGTGATACCAGACGCCCATACGCGGCCCGAACTCCGCCACGACCTCCTGCTCATCCGCATCGGCGAGTTCGCGGACCGTCCGGATGCCGTGCTCGGCGAGCCGCTTCTGCACCTTGGGCCCGACTCCCCAAAGATCTCGCGTCGACTTCTCCCCCATCACCTCGAACCAGTTCTGTGCCGTGAGGCGGAACATCCCCCTCGGCTTGCCGAACTCGGTGGCGATCTTGGCGCGCACCTTGTTGTCGCCGATGCCGACCGAGCAGTGCAGCCCCGTCCCATCCAGCACCGCCTCCTGTGCGCCCAGCGCAAGCGCCTCGGGGTCGTCGGTCGAGGCGCCGAGGAAGCACTCGTCCCACCCGATCACCTCGACCGCGACGCCCGGCAGCGCTCGCAGCGCGGCCATGACCTCAGCCGACGCCGCCTCGTAGGCCGCATGGTCGACCGGGAGGAAGACAGCTTCCTCCGGCGCCTTCCTGGCGGCGATCTTCAGCGGCATCCCCGATCCGATGCCGAACGCCCGCGCCTCGTACGAGGCCGTCGAGACGACCGCGCGTTCCGTCGGATCACCGCGTCCGCCGACGATCACCGGGAGCCCGGCGAGCTCCGGCCGCCGCAGCACCTCGACCGCGGCGATGAACTGATCCATGTCCACGTGCAGCACCCAGTCGGCCATGCAACGAGTGTGACGCCTCGGGGCGCTGATGTCACCCGCCGGTGATCACCCGCCGCAGATCATCCGGTGCGGATCAGCCCGCGGCAACGCCGATCGCGGTCGCGATCACGGCGAGCAGCGGCAGCGTGCCCTGCATCGCTGCGGCGCGCAGCTTCGTGCGGTCCGACAGCAGCAGCACGAGCGCGGCGGCGAGCATCATGCCGGTACCGGCGAACACGAGCGTGACGCCGACGGTTGCGGCTCCCATGATCGTCAGGCCGACGCCCAGCAGCGCCGTGAGCGCGAGGAACAGGTTGTAGAAGCCCTGGTTGAACGCGAGCTGCTTCATCGTGACGGCATCCGCCTCACTGGCGACCCCGAAGATCTTGCGGGTCTCGGGCTCGGTCCACTTCAGCGACTCGAGCGCGAAGATGAACACGTGGAAGGCAGCGGAGGCTGCGGCGAGGATGAGACCGACGATGAGCATGGGCTGATTCTCTCAGTTCTCGCCGACCCTGTGATGCGCTGGATCAGAAATGCGGGTGCGCGGCCCTTCTGCGAGGCGTTTCTGATCCAGCATGGCGTCGGGCGAAGCTAGACCAGGAAGATCGGCAGCAGCCCTGGATTGTGCGCGTGCACCAGCACCGCGAAGACCACTGCGTCGAACAGCAGATGCACCGTCACGACGTAGGCCAGCGAATGCGTCCGCAGGAAGATGTACCCCTGCAGCAGCGCGAATGGGATCGTCAGGAGCGGCCCCCATTCGCGGTAGCCGAGCTCCCACAGGAATGACACGAAGACGATGGCCTGCAGCACGTTCGCCAGGGCGTCGGGGAAGTGCCGACGCAGCAGCGCGAACACGGTGCAGATGAAGAACAGCTCGTCCCAGATGCCGACAGCGCCGACGCCGACGAACAGGCGGGCGATGAGATCCGGCGTGTCGACGACGGGCCAGTTCTGGTAGACGCCGCTGGTGATGAAGTAGAACGGCAGGATCAGCCAGCCGAGGATCAGCACGGCGATCAGCCATACCCACTGCAGGCGACCCCAGCGCTTGTGCGTACGCCACGGGAAGCTGATCGCCCGGTCACGGAACACGAAGCGCGAGACGACGTACGGCACGGCGACCGCGCCGCCGAGTGCCAACGTGAACCGCAGCATCGCGAGATTGTCGAGCTCGGCGGCGAGCGGGATCACGCTCACGATCAGCAGGCCGAGCGCGATCAGGGAGAGGTCGCGCGTGAGCGAGGGAGCGCGACGACTGCCGACCACCATCGCGGTCTCCAGCCGGGCCCCGGCGCGCACCGTCTGCGCCTGCACCGGAGCGGCTCGCTCGATCAGCCAGGCCGAGCCGATACCGAGCGCGAGCAGCACCCAGCCGAGCCACGGGATCTGGAAGACGAAGAACGCGGGGGCCGCTGCGCACACGAGCACGGCCGGAGCCACGCCCGGCCACACGGTCGACGTGCGCTGCACCTCGGTCACGCGCGGGGCCGACGCCGATAGACGAGGTCGCGGATGTCGCGCCCCTTCGCGATGCCCTTGCGCTCGAACGCGGTCATCACGCGACCCTCGAAGCGCTCGGCCCAGTCGCCCTCGAACGCCCGCTCGAACAGCGGCTCCGCGTCGAGCACCTCGCGCATCTGCAGCGCGTAGTCCTCCCAGTCGGTCGCGAGGCGGAGCAGCCCGCCGTCGACCAGGGCACGCGCCGCATTGTCGGCGAACCCGGCGCGGACGAGCCGGCGCTTGGTGTGCTTCTTCTTGTGCCACGGGTCGGGGAAGAAGATCCACGCCTCAGTGACGGATGCCTCCGGCAGATACGACGAGAGCACCTCGGGTGCGTTCGCCTCGACCACGCGCAGATTGCGGGTGTCGAGGCGGTCGGCGTCGAGCATCGTGCGGGCGAGCCCAGCCCGGAAGACCTCGACAGCGAGGAAGTCGGTCTCTGGGCGAGCGGTCGCCGCCGCGACGATCGCGTGGCCCTGGCCGGAGCCGATCTCGACGACCAGGTCAGCCGCGCGTCCGTACTCGATCGCGACATCGAGTCGCGCCTCGGGGTGCACGGAGGTCCAGGCGACGTCACGCGGGACGTCGAGCAGATAGTGCGGCGCGAGCTCGGAGAAGGCGCGCTCCTGCGCATCGGACATCCGTCCGCTCCGGCGCACGAAGGACACCGGCTCGTCACGGAAGGTGCGGGGTTCAGGCATGATTCCAGGGTAGTCGGCCGCGCGCGGATGCCCGGACGATCGGGATCCGTGCTCCGACGCTCACTCCGCCGGCACCGTGACGAAGCGGCCCACAGCCGAACCGCCGACGCTCACTCAGCCGGCGCCGTGACGAAGTCGATCAGCTCCTCGACGCGACCGAGCAGCTCCGGCTCGAGCTCACGGAAGGTGTGCACCTTGCTCAGGATGTGCTGCCATGCCCGCCCGGTGTCGCCCTGGGTCTCGGACGGCCAGCCGAGTGCTCGGCAGATGCCGGTCTTCCAGTCGGTGCCCCGCGGGATCTCGGGCCATCGCTCGAGCCCGATGGTGCGCGGCGTGACGCACTGCCAGACGTCGACGAAGGGATGACCGACGATCCGCACGTGTCGTCCGTGCGGGCCTCTGGCGACGGCATCCGCGATCCTGGACTCCTTCGATCCCGGCACCAGGTGATCGACGAGCACACCGTAACGGCGAGTTGCGCTCGGAGGCTCTGCCGCGAGCAGCTCATCGAGCAGGTCGACGCCCTGCAGGAACTCCACCACGACGCCCTCGACGCGCAGGTCGGCGCCCCACACCTTCTCCACGAGCTCGGCATCGTGCTTGCCCTCGACGAGGATGCGGCTCGGCAGCGCGATGCGCGCACGCTGATCGGCGACGACGAAGGACCCGGACGCCGTGCGCCGATTCCCCTGCGGCGCGGCGGACGGAACCGTCAGACGGACGGCGGAGCCGTCGATCAGGAAGCCGCCGCCCAGCGGGAACAGCCGCTTCCGCCCGAGCCGATCCTCCAGCTCGACGGTGCCGCCCTGCACGCGGGTCACCGCGCCGCAGAAGCCGTCATCCGCGACCTCCACGACGAGATCGACCTCGGCAGCGACCTGTGGCACCGGCTTCGCGGCGCGTTCACGCCATCCTGCTGCCAGCACATCCGATCCGTACCTGTCGTCCATGCCTTCCAGCGTATGCGTCTCCGCTCAGGGCGAACGGTGATCCGGCCACGGATGCTGTCGCGTGTCGGCCTCTGTGAATAGACTCGGCACATGGGGGCACGGCGGTCAGTCGGAGGTAGGGCGATGAGGACTCGATGGCTGGCGATGGCCGCGGTGATCGGGGTGACGTTCGCGGGGATGCTCGGTGCCACTGCGGCATCCGCCACCGATCCGCTCACGCTCGATTCCGGGTACGTCACCGATCAGGCCGGCGTGCTGAGTCCGAGCGAGAAGGCCTCCGTCGAGGAGCGCCTGCAGGAGTTGAGTGACAACTCCTCAGCCGATCTCTTCGTCGTGCTGGTCGATGACTTCACCTCGCCCACCGACAACGCCATGTGGGCCGACACGGTCGCCGAGAACAACAACCTCGGCTCGGAGCAGTACCTGCTGGCGATCGCTGTCGAGGGCCGCAGCTACTACATCTCCGCAGCGCCGGACGGTCCGCTCAGCAACAGCAAGCTGGACGACGTCGAGGACAAGATCCAGTCGCTCGCGAGCCAGAACGACTGGGACGGCGCGATCATCCTCGCCGCGGATGAGATCCAGGGCGATGGCGGAGCGGGCGCGATCAGTGCGGTCCTCGTGATCGCCGGGATCATCGTGGTCGCAGTCATCATCTGGCTGATCGTGCGTGCGGTCCGCAAGTCCCGCCGCGAGGCCGAGGTCCGCAGGCGCGGAGCGATGCCGGAGACGCCGGACCCGAACGACCCGTTCTCCACGCTCACCGACGAACAGGTGCAGACGCAGGCCGGGTCCGCCCTCGTGCAGGCCGATGACGCCATCACCTCCAGTCGCGAGGAGCTCGGCTTCGCCGTGGCGCAGTTCGGCGACGCGGCCACAGCGGAGTTCTCGACGGCGGTCGACGTCGCGAAGGCGAAGATGTCCGAGGCCTTCGACCTCAAGCAGAAGCTCGACGACGAGATCGAGGACACGGTCTACGATCGCCGCGCCTGGCACATCCGCATCATCCAGCTCGCCGACGAGATCGACGATGTCCTCGACGAGAACACCGAGGCATTCGACGAGCTGCGCAAGCTCGAGCAGAACGCCCCGCAGGAGCTCGAACGCGTTCGCGCGGAACGAGCCGCACTGCAGCCGGTCCTGGACGCCACGGCACCGGCGCTCGCTGCGCTCTCCGCGACGTACGAGGCCGCGGCACTGAGCACGGTGACCGACAACCCGACCCAGGCGCAGGAGCGCGCCGCCCTGGCCGACCACTCGATCGACGCGGCCGCTCAGGCGATCGCCGCCGGTGAGACCGGGGCCGCGGCATTCGCGATCCGCACCGCTGAGCAGTCCGTCGCCCAGGCCGGCCAGCTCGCACAGGCGATCACGTCGCTCGGCACCGACCTCTCCGCGATCGAGGTCCAGGCGCAGGCCCTGGTCGCCGAGCTCCAGGGCGACATCGCGGCCGCGCAGCAGCTGCCCGACCAGTCCGGCACCATCGCCGCCGCCGTGTCAGCGACCGCAGCCGAGCTGCAGCGGGCGCAGACGAACCTCAGCGACTCCGCCCGCAGCCCGCAGGCTGCCCTTGCCGCACTGACCGCGGCGAACGCGCAGATCGACGCAGCAATCGCGCAGGGTCGCGAGAGCGTGCAGCGCGCGGCGCGCTCGGCGCAGATGCTCGAGCAGACGCTGGCGCAGGCCGGCTCAGAGATCCGCGCGGCACGCGAGTATGTCGAGACCCGCCGTGGCACGGTCGGGTCGACGGCACGGACCAGACTCTCCCAGGCAGAGGCGAGCCTCACGCAGGCGCTCGACCTGCGCACCACGAACACCGAGGCCGCGCTCACCGAGGCGACCCGCGCTCTCGACCTCGCACGGCAGGCGACGGCATCCGCGCAATCCGACGTGCAGGCGTACAACCCGAGCCGCTACGACGACAGCGGGTGGGGTGGCGGGCCGTTCGGGGGCAGCTCCGGCGGTGGCGGCGGTTCCGGTCTCGGCGGTGACATCCTCGGCGGCATCATCGGCGGCCTCCTCTCCGGAGGTGGCGGTGGCGGGAGCCGCTCGTCCTCGCGCAGCAGCAGCTGGCGTTCGAGCGGAGGCGGCGGATTCCGCAGCTCCGGCTTCGGCGGCGGCGGACGCTCGAGCGGCGGCCGCAGCGGCCGTTCAGGAGGTCGACGCTTCTGAACCTCACAACACTCTCGAACCTCATAGGCACATGCGACACGCTTCAACGACGGCCCTCTGAAAGGAACCACCCATGACCAAGCAGTCCATCTTCGGGCGTATCTCCACGCTCGTCCGCGCCAACATCAACTCCCTCCTGGACTCTGCGGAGGACCCGCAGAAGATGATCGACCAGCTCGTCCGCGACTACACCAACAGCATCGCCGACGCGGAGTCCGCGATCGCCGAGACCATCGGCAACCTGCGTCTCCTCGAGCGCGACCACGAGGAAGACGTCCAGTCGGCCACGGAGTGGGGCAACAAGGCGCTCGCCGCCAGCCGCAAGGCAGACGAGATGCGCACCAAGGGCGACGCGACGGATGCCGACAAGTTCGACAACCTCGCCAAGATCGCCCTGCAGCGCCAGATCAGCGCTGAGCGCGAGGCGAACGGCGCCGAGCCGCAGATCGCCGCCCAGACCGAGATCGTCGACAAGCTCAAGAGCGGCCTCAACGGCATGAAGGACAAGCTCGGCGAGCTGAAGAACAAGCGCAGCGAACTGCTCGCACGCGCCAAGGTCGCCGAGGCGCAGACCAAGGTGCAGGACGCCGTCGGCTCGATCAATGTGCTCGACCCCACCAGCGAGCTCGGCCGCTTCGAGGACAAGGTCCGCCGCCAGGAGGCCATCGCACAGGGCAAGATCGAGCTCGCAGCGTCGAGCCTCGACGCCCAGTTCGAGAGCCTGGAAGACCTCGGCGAGCTGACCGAGGTCGAGGCGCGCCTCGCCGAGCTGAAGGCCGGCAGCACCGCGCCGCGCCAGGCCATCGAAGGCAACTGACACCACCCCGTTGATGCCCCGGACGTCCGAGTCCGGGGCATCAGCACTTTCCCCGGAGGCATTCATGGTGCGATTCCTCGTCGTCCCGCAATGGCAGGGCTCCCCTGCCGCCCGCGCGATGCTGCTCGTCGACGGCGCATCGGCGATCGCGGGTGATCTGCCCCGCAGCTCCACCACCGTGCTCGACGTCACGGTCGAGGCGGGTGAATCGCTGGGCACGGGCGTCAGGCGCCTGAGCGCCCTGCTCCGGACGCGAGAACTCGTCCGGGAGCACTTCGCGGCCGATACGGTCGTGATCGGCGGCGACTGCAGCGTGACGGTCGCTGCGCTCGATGCTCTCCCCGGCGGCACCGACGACCTCGCCGTGGTCTGGTGCGACGCGCATCCCGATCTGCACACGCCGGACTCCTCCCCCTCCGGCGCGTTCTCAGGCATGGCCCTGCGTGCAGTGCTCGGCGAGGGCGAAGCGCAGCTGAGGCTCGCACCCGGCATCCCGCGCGAGCGCATCGTGACGGTCGGGGTGCGCGAGCTCGACGACGCCGAAGACGATCTGCTCGCCTCGCTGTCATCCCTCTCCGCCACGGACATCGACCGGGTGGACGCACTCGTCGAGGCGGTGCGCGCGACCGGCGCGTCCCGCGTGTGGGTGCACATCGACGTCGATGTGCTCGACCCCGCAGACTTCGCGGGAGTCTCCTCGTCCGTCCCGTTCGGCGTCTCACCGGCATCCTTGAGCGCTGCGATCCGCCGCCTCCGCGAGGAGATCCCGCTCGCCGGCGCCACGATCTGCGGTTTCGCGCCACGAACGCCTGTCGACGCGGTCGACGATCTCGGCGCCATCCTTCGACTGGTCGGAGCCGTCGCATGACGCAGGACTGGCGGCCAGCCGCCGAGGCGGCCCTCACCCGTGGGCGACGGTTCGACCGCCGCATCCCCTCGTTCCTGCTGCGCTCCCCGATCAGCCGGATCGGCTACGCCTGGGGCACCGCAGTGGGCTGGATCTGGGGGTCGATCTGGAGCACCGGACCCGTCGAGCGACGCAACGGGCTCTGGGTCTTCCGTGGGCTGCCGGACTGGGCGTTCAATCGAGGCGGTGTGTGCGTCGGCGGTTGCTTCCTGACCGGCGATGCCGATCCGACCGAGGCAGTGCTCCGACACGAGGCCGTGCACAAGCAGCAGTGGCTTCGCTACGGGTTCCTGATGCCGTTCCTGTATTGGGCAGCAGGCAGGGATGCGCTGCGCAACCGCTTCGAGATCGAAGCAGGACTCGAAGACGGCAACTACGTTCGCCGCTCTCGCTGACTGCGGGACTCAGCAGTCGCGGGTCGAGCGTTCGGAGCTCAGTGCTCGGCGCGGAGCAGCCCGAAGCGCTCGGGCACCTGGATCTGCGTCGGCTCGATGTCGAGCGCGTTCGTCAGGTGGTCGACGATGTCGGCGGTGCCGAGGTATCCACCGAGCAGCGTGATGCGCGTCTCGAACTCGTCGTCGCAGAGCATCTCGTCGGCCCAGGCACAGGTCGCGCGCGTCAAGGCCTCGCCGGCAGCGCAGGACCGGCCGGTGCCGGGTGCGCCGGATCGCTGCTCGCGAGCGAGCCAGGTCACTGTCATGCGCCCTGGTGCGTCGATCACGCCGATATCGGCAACCGTGGGGACCTCGACGAAGATGCGGCCGGAGGCGCACAGCGGCAGCGTCGCGAGGAACGTCTCGAGCTCGAGGAGCGAGCGCTCGTCCGCCGTCACGAGGTGGTGCGCGCGTCGACGGGCTGCACGGCGCTCGGCGCGCGTGCTACGGGTGTCGAAGGACGTTTCCATGATGCATCCATCGTACACCAAGTGAAGGCTTGCCTAACCTTGGTGTACGGGTTCCGTCGATGCGGATTCCACGAGCACCTCGCGCAGTGCGCGAAGCTCATCCTCTGTGAGGCCCTGCACGCGGAGATAGTCGGCCGCCGATCCCCACCGCTCGTCGATGCTCTCCAGCAGGCGGCGCATGACCGGTGCCGGCGACTGCGTCGCGAGCGCCAGGGCGTGCACGGCCTCCGGATGCTGCGACCGGAGGTAGGCGGCCAGCATGCGTGAGCGCTCCGGCGGCAGTTGCGATTCCGTGAGGGCGTAGTCCGCGATCACGGCCTCCCGGTCAGCGCCGACTGCAGACAGGGCCAGCGCCACGGTGACACCGGTGCGATCCTTGCCCACGGTGCAATGCACGAGCGTCGGCTCCCCCGCCGCGATGATCCGCACTGCGGCGGCGAGACGCTCGCCGCTCTCCTCGAGCAGATGCAGGTAGAGCTCGTCGAGGCTCGTGTCGCTCTCGAAGAACGAGCGAACCGAACCGAGGAACAGGGGCAGATGTGTCGTCTCCGGTCCGTCGATCTCGGAGGGCTCGTTCGCGACCTCCTCGCCGTCACGGAGATCGATGATATGCCGCACGCGCGCGCCCAGCGCCGCGGCACCGCCCGCGGTCGCGGTCGACAGCTGTCCGGACCGCAGCAGCACGCCGGATCGGATGCGGCCGCCGTCCGCCGTCGGGATCCCACCGACATCGCGGACGTTGGTGATGCCCTCGAACTCGAGGATCGTCATGCGGACGTCTGCGCCGGACGCGGCGGTACCGGGTAGCGACCGGCGATCACGATGCGGTTGAACGCGTTGATCGAGACGCATGCCCAGCTCAACGCCGCGTACTCCTTCTCGGTGAAGACGCTGCCGACCCTGTCGTAGACCTCGTCGGAGACGCCCTCCTCGGCGATGAAGGTGAACGCTTCGGCGAGTTCGAGCGCCGCGCGCTCCCGGTCGCTGAACACACCGCTCTCGCGCCAGGTGGAGATCTGGGTGATCGTGTCGGTGTCGACTCCTGCGGAGACGGCACGGTCGACATGGATCCGCACGCAGAACGCACAGCCGTTGAGCTGCGAGCAGTGGATCATGACGAGCTCCTTGAGCCGCTCGTCGATCCCGTTGTCGGCGCAGATCCGGCCGACCGTGCGGGAGAACGCGTCCAGCGCCTGATACGCCTCCGGCTCCGTCTTGGACAGGTGCACTCGCGTCTCGCTCATGGCTCAATGATATTCCGGTGAGCGATGCCTCGGAGCGACCGCTTCCCAGTCCCGGAAATGCAGTACGCACAGCTGATGGAGAGAAAGGTTCGCGTAACGCTGAGTAATATCCCGACTTCAGTTGTCACATCGCTTCCGCATTTCTCGGTGACCGCGTGTCGGGAGCAGAATGAAGACGTGGCGATCGACATCACTGAGTTCAGCTATCTTCCCGCACAGGCCGAGGCCCTCGGCGTTCCTGTTCCGGACGTGGAACGGCTCACCCTCACCCTCGCGGACGGCCGCACGATCAGTGCGCTGAAGTTCGGCACCGAGGCCCCACGAGTCACCCTGCTGCACGGCGCCGGCCTGAACGCCCACACCTGGGACACAACGGCTCTGGCGATCGCGCGTCCGCTGCTCGCGATCGATCTCGCCGGACACGGCGACTCCTCCTGGCGCGAGGACCGCGATTACACGCCGCGCACGCTGGCGGCGGATGTCGCCGCCGCCCTCGACGCCTGGACCGCAGACCCGCAGATCGTCGTCGGTCAGTCGCTCGGCGGTCTGACCGGCGCCGCCCTCGCAGCATCCCACCCGGATCTCGTGGCCGAGCTCATCGTGGTCGACATCACGCCCGGTATCGACGTCTCGGCGGGACCAGCCGCGCTCCGCGAGTTCTACGCCGGCCCCACCGACTTCGCCACGCGCGATGAGCTCGTCGACAAGGCGATCTCGCTCGGCTTCGGCGGCACGCGCCCGGAGACGGAGCGCGGGGTGTTCCTCAACACCCGCGTCCGCTCGGACGGACGCGTCGAGTGGAAGCACCACTTCGCGCACATCGCCGCCGAGGCGCTCTCAGCCCACGATTCTGGCACCGAGGCCTCCCCCTCCGTGCTGCATCAGACGGGCTGGGACGACCTCGCCGGCGTCACGGCCCCGCTGACCCTCGTCCGCGCCGCACGCGGCTTCGTGAGCGAGGACGACGCAGCCGAGCTCCAGCGGCGTCTCCCCGCAGCACGCGTCGAAGTCATCGATGCGACCCACAACGTCCAGGAGACGGCACCCGTGCTGCTCGCCGCTCTCGTCACGTCATCCGACCGCCTGGCCGGATTGTGACGTTCCGTTCCACTTCGCGCCCGCACCCCCGCCTCTGATCCCTAGGCTCACACTCATCGGCACACAGCACCTGCCGCACCGAGAGGAAATGTCCATGTTCCGACGCACTCGTCGTCTCGCGCTGATCTCAGCGCTCGCGGCCACCGCCGTGATTCTGAGCGCCTGCTCCGGCACGGCCGAACCCGCGGCCACCAGCACCGGCGAACCAGACGCCGACGCCACGCTCACGGTCGGACTCGTGCTCGAGCCGACGAACCTCGACATCCGCCACACCAGCGGCGCCGCGATCGAGCAGATCCTCATCGACAACATCTACGAGGGTCTCGTGACCCGCACGCAGGAGAACGAGATCGAGGGTCGCCTCGCCTCCGACTACGAGGTGTCGGCCGACGGCCTGACGTACACCTTCACGCTGAACGACGGGATCGCGTTCCACGACGGCACCGCGCTGACCTCGGCAGACGTCGTCTCCTCCTATGAGACCGTCCGCACCGACGCGACCGTGCAGGGCAACGCGGAGTTCGCCTCCGTCGCCTCGATCACCGCGCCCGACGCGACCACCGTGGAGATCGTGCTCTCCAAGCCCGACCAGAACTTCCTGTTCTCACTCACCGGCCCTGCAGGCCTCGTGTTCAAGACCGGAGACACGACCGACCTGAAGACCGCCGAGAACGGCACCGGCCCGTTCACCCTGACCCGCTGGAACAAGGGCAGCACGATCACGTTCGCCCGCAACGACGCGTACTGGGGCGAACCCACCGGCGTGGCAGGCGTGGAGTTCCAGTACATCCCGGACTTCACGGCCGGCGTGAACGCGGCGCTGGCCGGCGACGTCCAGGTGCTCACCGCTGTCGACCCGAACCTCGCTCCGCAGCTCGAGGACTCCGGCGACTTCACGCTGACGAAGGGCCGCACCACCGATAAGGCGACGCTGGCGTTCAACAACGCGAAGGCGCCGCTCGACGACGTCCGTGTGCGTGAGGCGCTGCGACTCGCGATCGACCACGACGCCCTCGTCGAGGCGGTCGGCGCCGGCACCCCGCTGTACGGTCCGATCCCCGAGCTCGACCCCGGCTACGAGGACCTCTCCGACGTGATCTCCTACGACCCCGAGAAGGCCAAGGAGCTGCTCGCCGAGGCCGGTCAGGAAGACCTCGAGCTCAGCCTGAAGATCCCCTCGTTCTACGGCACGACGGTCCCGAAGCTGCTGATCTCGGACTTCAATAAGGTCGGCGTGACGCTCGACGTCGATTCAGTGGAGTTCCCGACGTGGCTCGAGGATGTCTACACCAACCACGACTACGACCTGAGCTTCGTGCTGCACGTCGAGCCGCGCGACTTCGGCAACTTCGCGAACCCCGACTACTACTTCGGCTACGACAACGCCGAGGTGCAGGACCTGTACACGCAGGCCCAGAGCGAGGTCGACCCGGACAAGTCCGCCGAGCTGCTCGCCAAGGCCGCACGCATCGTGTCTGAGGACCATGCGGCCGACTGGCTGTACAACGGCGAGACCATCACCGCGGTGAGCCCGCTGGTGTCCGGCTTCCCGAAGGACTCGATCAACTCGCGCATCAACCTGGCGGGCGTCACCGTCGCGGCCGAGTAGGCGACGGCCTCGACCTCCGTGCTCCGTTATGCGCTCTCACGAGGAGCCCTGCTGATCGCAGGGCTCCTCGTGTCGAGCGTGGTGATCTTCCTGACGCTCCGGGTGTTCCCCGGTGACGTCGCGCAGCTGATCGCCGGCACACAGGCATCCCCGTCCGAGGTCGAGGCGCTGCGGGAGTCCCTCGGGCTCAACCGTCCGCTCATCACGCAGTACACCGACTGGATCGGCGGGATCGTCCGCGGCGACCTCGGCACCTCGCTCCTGTCCGGCGCATCCGTCGGCGAAGAGCTCTTCCTCAAGGCGCAGGTCACGGTGCCGCTCGGCATCATGGCTCTGCTCATCGCGGTGCTGATCGCGGTGCCGTTCGGCATCCTGGCAGCACTGCTGCGCGGACGCCGCGGTGGCACGGCACTCAGTGTCGGCGCGCAGGCGCTCGCCGCGGTGCCGGTGGTGTGGGCCGGCATGATGCTGATCGTGGTGTTCTCGGTCTGGCTCGGCTGGCTCCCGCCGCAGGGGTTCCCGCGCACCGGCTGGTCGACACCGGGTAAGGCGATCGAGGCGCTGCTGCTGCCCGCACTCACGATCGGGATCGTCGAGGGTGCGATGCTCATGCGCTTCGTCCGCAGCGCCACGCTGCAGGCCGCAGGGCAGGACTTCGTCAGGACCGCCGCCGCAAAGGGACTCACCCGCACTCGGGCGTTGATCCTGCACGGCATCCCGGCAGTCGGCCTCTCGATCATCACGGTCCTCGGGCTCCAGGTCGCCGGGATCATCGTCGGCTCGGTCGTGATCGAGCAGCTGTTCACGCTACCGGGCATCGGACGGATGCTGGTGGCCGATGTCGGCACGCGAGATCTCATCAAGGTGCAGAGCGAGCTGCTCGTGCTCACCGGCTTCGTGCTGGTGATCGGATTCCTCGTCGACCTGCTGCACCGCACGATCGACCCACGACAGCGGGAGTCCGCATGACCGTCCGTTGGCTCCCCCGTCTCTGGGCGACCGCGACCGGCCGCTTCGGCCTGATCGTGATCGCCCTGATCGCGCTGGCCGCACTCGTGTCACTGTTCTGGACGCCGTTCGACCCGCAGTCCTCGGAGATCGGCGACCGCTGGCTGCCGCCGAGCTGGCCGCACCTGCTCGGCACCGACGACACCGGTCGAGACATCCTCAGCCTGATCATGGCCGGTGCGCGCACCACCGTGTTCGTGAGCGTCGGCGCCGGCATCGTCGCGACCGTCGTCGGCATCAGTCTCGCCGCGCTCGGCGCACTCACCTCGCGCTGGCTGCGCGAGACGGTCGCGGTGCTGGTCGACATCCTGATCGCGTTCCCGGTGCTGCTCATCGCCATGATGATCTCCTCGGTCTGGGGCGGATCGCTCTGGGTCGTGGTCTGGGCGGTCGGCATCGGCTTCGGCGTGAACATCGCGCGCGTGACCAGGCCGGAGCTGCGCCGAGTGCAGCAGAGCGACTTCATCCTCGCCGCCAAGGCGTCCGGCCTCACGCCGGCGCAGAGCCTCGTGCGCCATCTGCTGCCCAACGTCGCACCGGTGTTCATCGTGCAGCTGTCCTGGTCGATGGCGGTGGCAGTGCTCGCCGAGGCAGGCCTCTCGTACCTCGGCTTCGGCGCGTCTGTGGTCGAACCCAGCTGGGGGCTCCTGCTCGCCGATCTGCAGCGGTACATCGGCGTGCATCCGCTGTCGGTCATCTGGCCCGGACTCACGATCACCATCACCGTGCTGGCACTGAATCTGCTCGGCGACGGCCTGCGCGAGGCGACCGACCCCACGCTGCGGCATCGAGCAGCAGAGATCCACACTCCAGCGGTGGTCGCATGACGCTCTCCGTGCAGGACCTGGTCATCGACATCGACGGACGTCGCGTGGTCGACGGCATCTCCTTCGAGGTCGCCGACGGCGCCCGCCTCGGGTTGATCGGCGAATCCGGCTCCGGCAAATCGCTCACCGCGCTCGCCGTGCTCGGCCTCCTTCCCGACGGCGCGACCGCGAGCGGCAGCATCCGCTGGAACGGCACGGAACTGATCGGCATGCCCGACCGAGAGCTCGCGAAGCTGCGCGGCGACGATCTGGGCATCGTGTTCCAGGAGCCGCGAACAGCGCTCAACCCGATCCGCACGGTCGGACGACAGATCGCCGAGTCGATCCGCATCCACGAGGGCATCGGCCGCCGCGAGGCACGCACCAGGGCGATCGCGGAAGCCGCGCGCGTCCGCCTGCCCGACCCCGAATCGATCGTCGACCGCTACCCGCATCAGCTCTCCGGCGGGCAGCGGCAACGCGTCGCGATCGCGATGGCACTCGCCTGCCGTCCTCGTCTGCTGATCGCCGACGAGCCGACCACCGCGCTCGACGTCACCATCCAGTCCGAGATCCTCACGCTGCTCCTCTCGCTCGTCGAGACCGAGGGCATGTCGCTCGTCTTCATCACGCATGACCTCGCGGTGCTCGCGCAGGTGGCGACCGAGGGCGTCGTGCTCGAGCACGGACGCGTCGTCGAGGCGGCCACGGTGTCGACGCTGCTCACCGCGCCTTCGTCCCCGGTGACCCAGGGACTGCTGCGCGATGCGACGGCGACCCTGTGGCGGCCGGACGGAGGTGCGCGATGAGCCTGATCGAAGCACGCGGACTGAGCCGCGACTTCTTCGTGCCGAAGCGGTCGACCTTCGAGCGTGCGCGGACGCAGACAGCCCTGCATCCGACCGATCTCGATGTGCTCGAGGGCTCATCCGTCGGGATCATCGGCGAGTCGGGCTCCGGCAAGTCGACACTGGTGCGGCTGCTGCTGGGCCTCGACCGGCCGACCGCAGGCTCGGTCGCCATCGACGGACGACCGGTGGATGCCGCGGCATCCGCTCGTTCGCTGCATTGGCTGCGCCGTGCGACCGGCCTGGTGTTCCAGGACCCGTACGCCTCGCTCGATCCCCGGATGACCGCGGCGCAGATCATCGGCGAGCCGCTCTGGGCCCTCGGCATCGACGGCGACCACCGGGCTCGCGTCAGCGAGGTGCTCGTCCAGGTCGGGCTCGATGCCGAGATGGCGGACCGGTACCCCCACGAATTCTCCGGTGGGCAACGGCAGCGCATCGCGATCGCGCGGGCGATCGTGCATCGTCCGCGGATCCTGGTCGGTGACGAACCGCTGTCCGCGCTCGACGTCACGGTGCGGGCGCAGATCCTCGAGCTGCTGATCGAGCTGCGGCGGACGACCGATCTCACGCTGCTGATCGTGTCGCACGACATCGGCGTGGTGCAGAACCTCTGCGACACGGTCGTCGTGATGAAGGACGGCCACGTCGTCGAGCAAGGGGCGACGACCGACGTGCTGCTGCACCCGCAGCACGACTACACCAAGGCGCTGCTCACTGCGATCCCGGTGATCCCCTCCCGCGATCGGTGAGGAGACGCCGTCAGCGCGAGCGCGCCGACGGCAGCAGACGCCAGCGTCGACCCGTGGGCCGCAGCGCGCGCTTCATGTAGACCGTGCCGAGCTCCCGGCCGAACTTGACGCCGACCCGGCCCATCCGGCCGGCCTCGACGAACCCGAGCTTGGCGTGCAGGCGGATCGACGCCTCGGCACCGTCGTCGCTGATCACTGCCACGATCTCGCGGATGCCGAGATGCTCGCACGCATCGATGAGCTCCTGCAGGAGCGCTGCCCCCAGTCCCTTGCCGCCAGCGCCAGGACCGAGGTAGATCGAGTCCTCGACCGTGTAGCGGTAGGCGTTCTTCCCCGCCCAGGGCTGGGCGATCGCGTAGCCGAGCAGCACGCCGGACGGTGACACCGCGACGAGGAAGGGCAGGCCGAGCCTGGTCTGCAGCGCGAACTTGTCACGCCAGTACGGGATGCTGCTGCGTCGCTCGTCGAGGGTGACGGCGGAGTTGCTCACGAAGTGGTTGTAGATCTCGCGGATGTAGGGCAGATCCGCGGCGCGCGCCGGGCGGATGGAGTACGCGAACGTCTCCGGCTGCTCGGCGGGGCGCAGATGACGCGGCAGCACACGACGACGGTCCCCCGGTTCGAACTGCATGCGCTCAGCTTAGAGAGCCGAGGGCCTCGCCCTCCACCCGCCAGTCCACCGGATCTGCGCCCTGCTCCTCGAGCAGCGCGTTCGCCCGGGAGAACGGACGGGACCCGAAGAAGCCACGGCGCGCTGACAGCGGGGAGGGATGCGCAGACGCGATGACCGGGGTCTCCCCCAGGAGCGGCTGCAGGTTCGCCGCATCCTTGCCCCACAGGATCGCGACGAGCGGCTGCTCGCGAGCGACCAGGGCGCGGATCGCGAGCTCGGTCACCTGCTCCCAGCCCCAGCCGCGGTGCGAACCGGCGGAGCCCGGCTGCACGGTGAGCACCCGGTTCAGCAGCAGCACCCCCTGGTCGCTCCACGCCGTGAGATCACCGTGCGGGGCCGGCGGGATGCCGAGGTCGCTCTCGCGCTCCTTGTAGATATTCCCGAGGCTCCGCGGGAGCGGGCGCACGTGGCGGTCGACGGCGAACGACAGTCCGATGGGATGCCCCGGCGTCGGGTACGGGTCCTGCCCGGTGATGAGCACCCGCACATCCGACAGCGGACGCTGGAATGCGCGCAGCACATGGTCGCCGGCAGGAAGGTAGCCACGACCGGCCTCCTGCTCGCCGCGCAGCCGATCGCCGAGACCCGAGATGACGTCCTGCATCGGGGCGAGCGCCTCGGCCCACCCCGCATCGATCTCGCCGTCGGCCGCGAGCTCGGCCAGCGTTCGTGGCACGGTCACTCGTCCGAGCGCACGCGCAGCGGGCCTCGTGCGAGCAGGTGCTGGGCGGACTGCGCCACCGGACGCATCGTGATCAGGTCGAGATTCACGTGTCCCGGTGAGTTGAGCGCGTAGGCGATCACGTCAGCCACATCGTCGGCGACGAGCGGCGCCTCGACGCCCGCGTACACGGCCTCAGCCGCGACCGAGTCGCCGCCGAGACGGTTCAGGGTGAACTCCTCGGTGTGCACCATGCCGGGCGCGACCTCGACCACGCGGATCGGCTCGCCGTTCAGCTCCTGGCGGAGCACGCGCACCAGCATCCCCTCCGCAGCCTTCGCGGCGTTGTAGCCGCCACCACCCGCGTAGGCGGTCTGGGCGGCCGTCGAGGTGACGAACACGGTGTCCGCGTGTCCATCGGCGGATGCCGCGCGCCGCAGCAGCGGCAGCAGCCCCGCCACGAGGCGCTGGGCGGCCAGCACGTTGGCGTCGAACATCCACTGCCAGTCCTCGGCCGACGCGTCCTCGACACGGTCGGTGCCGCGGGCTCCACCCGCGACCTGCACGAGGGCGTGGACGGGGCCGGACGCCTCGACCTCGAGGAGCATCGCCTGCACCGCGGCCGGATCCGTGAGGTCGCACGCGATGGCCGAGGCACCGGTCTCGGCCACCAGGGTCGCCAGGCGGTCCTCTCGTCGTGCGATGCCGACGACATCCCATCCTTGATTCCGGAGTGCGCGCACGGTCGCCGCGCCGATCCCCGAGCTCGCACCTGTCACCACTGCACGTCTGTTGGCCATGCCTCCACCGTACGATGTCCCGCTGGATTTCGACGGCTCCCACTGTTACGTCACATTTCCCGCTCCCATGTACTTATGCCAGCGAAGGCGCGGAACACAGGGGAACGGAGCAGAGCGTGCCATCTCGTGCCCAGTCGCTTCTTCTTGATGAAAGGCTTTCAGAGACGTATAGGAATCTGAGGGAACATCACACTTGCCCGTGAGTCAACTGCCGTCTGGAAGGTGGCAAGTACGAATCGAGGACCCGACGAGGGTGTCCACGTATCGATCGTTTTAAAAGGGCAGCGCGATACCCTGAGTCCGCGGTCTCCGCTGACTACCTTGTACTCCCAACTATCGGATCCCGACTTCGTACTCAGCCCGCGCCGCCTTGATCGCGTTGATCACCCGCTCGCAAGTGGTGTGAACCTCCCCGCGTGCGAACGAGATGTAGTTGATCGCATCTAGATTGGACGGGAGGGGTACACCTTCCTCTCGGAGCAGAAGCGTGCGCTGCAGGCCGAGGGCGCCCTGAGCAAACCCGAGCTCGTGAATCACATTCTGCCCGGCCTGCCACCGATCTCCGACTTGGTCAGCGGCAGTCATCACGATAACCGCCACAGCAGCGGAGTGGATCATCTGTGACACGACATCGATCGTTACCTGGCTGGCTCGCTCGCTCTGAGTGAAGGCGTCGACCTCGAATCCGGCCCCTTGCAAGTAATCACGAACAACTTCCCACCGCCCAGAGGTCGAACTCCGTCTCGACAGCGCCTTCGAAGAAGTCCAAGTCAGGAGCGTTCGCGGGAGACACAAACTCTCTGGGAGTGCGGACTAGAGCATCGTGGGTGACGATCCGCCGGCGTCTCCAGTTCACGGCCCCACGAGCTTCGAGAGCCCGCTCGACTCCAGCCGCTGTGTAGTCCCTCCCGAGCCCGCCCCACATCGGCGAATTCGAGGAGTCGTTGCAAACACAACCTTTTCTGAGCGTATAGGCGAGCGCCCCTCCCATCCGAATTGGCTGGGAGGGGCGCTCTTCTCGTTGCGTGGCGGCGTGATCAGTCAGCCAGCTACTGTCGGTTCTTCGCCTGCTGTCTCAGGCTGCGTGAGGACCGATTACGACTGGTGAGGTTAGTGCCGATGAGGAACGCAACCATTCCGACCATCAGATACAGAGCTAGTTCTTGAGTCTTAGAAGCATCGAGATTGCCGGCTAGTCCAAACCCTGCCAGGACACCGAACCACGCCACAGCCAGTGCGATTGCGATAGCGGTGCCGAGCTTACGGCCAGCTCTTCCGACGATCAAACCCAGAACCAGAAGCGCTACCCCCGCGACAGCAATGCCGATCATGTCCGATCACTCTCCTAGCAGTTTCGAATCCACGGCCACCATACTCCGGCCGGTCCCCCGACGCCGACGACGTAGTGAATCGAGATGCACTTGCCAGCGACTAGCTGTTCTTCCCCGTGAGGTTGTGAACACGGTCTGAGGGTGTGTGGCCGCCGATGCCGGTGTGGGGTCTGTGGTGATTGTAGTGATGGAGCCAGGCGTCGTAGGTCGCTGCTCGGGCTTCGTCGC